>Ga0209606_1001040_pt1 | contig 37480 bp, 26 predicted proteins | sample AD_UKC057_MetaG_FD_184412 | JGI IMG/M metagenome (GOLD analysis project Ga0209606, IMG submission 184412) | Active sludge microbial communities of municipal wastewater-treating anaerobic digesters from USA - AD_UKC057_MetaG (SPAdes) (version 2) | ecosystem: Engineered > Bioreactor > Anaerobic >...
TCGGGGCGGGTTTCGGAACCGGCCTCAAAAATATACCTTCGTATACATCCTGTCAAGCAAAAAATACGCGGGCATTTTTTGAACATTCCGGGGGATTGACCGGGCGCAAGGCCGCTGCTACGATGACGCCGCAGGCTAAAGCACGTCCCTGCAACAGGTTACTTGGGCCGATGAACGTCTAACAGGGGGCTACCAGAGAGCCGCTCATGCTCCGTTCTTCAAAAAGTATTGCGCTTATGCTTGCCCTGGCGCTCCTGGCGTTCTGTCATCTCGCTGGCGCCGAGAGCCTCTCGCCTGAAGAGGAATCCGCTTTGCGTGATATTGCCCGGGGCGAGGCAACTGTCTGGCCGGGGCTTTCCCCGGAGCAGATTCTCGCCATACACAAAAAAGCGGAATCCCATTTTGTGCGTTACCAGAGGCAGCACCTGCCGCATGGCCTCAATGCGGACCTTATTTGGACGGATCGAGGGCGCGCACAATTGGCGGAATACAAAGGGCTCGGCGACGGCGCCATCTGGACCGGCCATTACCTGGCCTCCTTGGCATTTCGTTACCATCTGGACCCGGCCCCGTCGACCCGCGACGCGATTCTGGAGACGCTGGATGCGATCGATCGGCTTACGCTCGTGAGCGGCCGTGAAGGGTATATCGCGCGTTACGCAGGTCCCGCGGATGATCCGGTCTACGCGGAATACTACCGGCAAAGCGGAGGAACCGATTGGTTTCGCCCCGGACTGGGCAGAAATGCTTACCGAGGCACTTCTCCCTATGACGATTTTGTATGGCTCGGGGACAGCTCCCGCGACGTCTACGACGGCATTCAATTCGGCCTTGCAGCGCTTTGGATCTATGTGGAGGACGAAGAGGTCCGTGCCCGTGTAAAGGCCATAGTGAGGCGTGTCGGAAGACGCCTTGAAAACGATTCCTTCGTGATTTGGGACGGCGGGTTCAATATCACGCTGCCGTCTCTCTACTCGTATCCGGTCTGGCCCTTGCTGATGGTGTCGGTCTGTCCCGAAGACTTCTCGTCTGTACGCTTCAATTACCAGGTGGGTTCGTTTCTCTATCGCGTCTGCGCCCGTTATTGGGGATTGAACATAAGGACGGAGCACGACAGACAATATTACCCGAACAATCTGAATTTAATCCGCCTGTTTACCCTCTGCCAATTGGAGGACTGCCCGGAACGCAAAGCCGAGTATCAAGACATACTTCGGAACGCCTGCCATGGGGAACTGAGCAATCACCTCAACGCACACTTCGCGGCGATCTACTTGCTCTGCACCGGCGACGACGACCCCGGCGCCGTCGCCACTCTTCAAGGGTCGCTTCTGGATTTCCCCGAGGAAAAGTGGGAGATGCCCGTGGACCACCGTGGCGAAGTGGAAATGCTGGACGCCGACTACGCGCGATATGCCTTGCTGCCTTCTGAGCGGCCCATGCGCGATTTCCTCTGGCAGCGGCCTCCCGCGCTCGCCCACGGCGGCTCCGGCGAACCGATCGAATACCCCGGCATCGACATGTTCTTGCCCTATTGGATGGCGCGCGTGGCAGGCGTCCTTCCGAACGGCGGATTCTGAGCCATGTGAGAGTGAAAGAAGGGCGTGCATGTCTCGACTTCCGCACAACCCCCGCGAACTATCGGGGCATTCCTGTCCGCCATTGATCCCCTTCCCGGCAATTGCCTAGACTACCCGCGGGCGCGGAAGATACGACCCGTTGGATGCCGAAAACGTGGACACCTGTTCAGGAAGGGGGTTCTGACATGGAGAAGAAGACGGTTCGCGCGGGAATCGTGGGGGCGGGGTTTGCGGCCCGGTTCCATTACGAGGCGATCACCAAAGTCTACGGCACGCATGTGGACGTGAAGGGGGTCTACGCCCTCGACACCGCCCAGGCCAAGGCGTTCGCGGAGGAGCGGGGTATCCGCTGCTACGATTCACTCGAATCGCTCATCGGCGACGTGGACGTCGTCCATTGTTGCGTCATCGTGGCTGCTCACGAAGAAATCGCCGTCGCCGCCCTCGAGCAGGACAGGCATGTCATCGTCGAGAAACCCCTTACCGGCTATCTCGGCGACGGCACGCAGGCATTTCACGGGGACCGGTTTCCGAAAGAGGAGGCCCTGAGATACGGGCTTGCGAGCGTGGACCGCATGCTCGCGGCCGAAGAAAAGAGCAAGGGCAGGGTCCTCTACGCCGAAAACTGGGTATACGCGCCGGCCATCCAGCGCGAACGCGAGGTTATCGAGAAGACAGGCGCCCAGATTCTCTGGATCCATGGCGAAGAGGCTCATTCGGGGTCGCACAACCCCACGTATGCCTACTGGAAGTACTCGGGCGGCGGGGTTCTTATCGGCAAAGGCTGCCACCCCCTCACGGCCGCGCTGTATCTCAAGCGCGTCGAGGGGCGCGCCCGCGACGGCAGACCCATCCGCCCCAAGACGGTCACCGCCCGCGCCCACGCCCTCACCCGCATGAAAACGTTTCGCGACGCCGGGCATATCCGGTGCGACTACCACGACATCGACGATTTCTCGATGATGCACGTGACGTTCGAGGACGGCACCCTCGCAACGGTGTTTGCGTCTGATATCGTCTTGGGGGGCATTCACAATTGGCTCGAGGTGGCCGCGAACAACCATCGCACCATCTGCAACATCAATCCGAACACCTCGATGCAGGTCTACAACCCCAAGGAGTCCAATTTCGCCGGCGTCTATACCGTCGAAAAGATCGAAACCAAACAGGGCTGGACCAACATCCCGCCGGACGAGGACTGGTCGACGGGATATCCCCAGGAAATCGAGGCGTTCTACCGGGCCGTAGCGTATGGGGATTCCGTGGAAAGCGACAGCCGGCTGGCCGCCGACGCCATCTCGACCATCTACAGCGCATACGTCTCGAACGAACGCGGCGGGGCCGAGGTCGGCATAAAGGTGTATTAGACCCTGTGTCTTCTTCGGTATTGCCGCTAGGAGGGCCGCTCTATGCCTCGCATGCGCATACGCGCGCGAATCGCAGAAAGGTGCGGCCATGGAGGCGTCACAAGGGCTGCCGGGCGCTGGAGAATCCCCTGTGGCGGTTGCCCGAAACGCACCTTCGCGATCCCGCCGCGGTCGTCCACGAGGGTGTCGTGTACCTCTATTTCACGTATTACGGCCCCAAGGCGGCCACATGAGCTTCCTGCTCGTTGAAAGCTCCGATCTCATTCACTGGCACTGAACCACGTGAGGGCCGGTGGCCGGCCCCGGCTCAGCCTCGCTCATCCGCGGACGGACCGTAGATTGCGGGAAGCGGGACATTGTTCATGCGCGCGTACACCGCGAGCTGTCCGCGATGATGGTAATGATGATTCAGGACCATGCTCCGCAGCACGGCGTAGCGCGGCAGGTCGATGATGGGTTTGCCGCCCATCACCATTTTCCAGTTCTTCATCATGTGCTGGTCGGACACGCCGTCCAACGCGCCGAGAGCCTCCTCGAGATGCTTGTCGAACATCTGCAGCAGTCCGGCGGCACTCTCGGCGATAACCGGTTTGTACTCCTCGGGATTGAATTGCAGTTCGTCCATGGTAATGATGGGCGGCGCGTAGCCCAGGCAATCCGCGAGGTGAGACGCCAGATGTCCCAGCGGCATCGATTTTTCGTGGGGCTTCCATCCGAACAGGTCTGCGGGCAGACGCTCGAGCAGTCTGCGCGTGCCCTTGGCCTCCTGGGCCATCTCCTGTGCCATGGCTTCCGCGATACGCATGACGCACCTCCCCTTCCTGAAAAACCCGTTGTCTGAATGCCGCAACCCGGAAGAATCAGTTCCAATCTACAAGAAAATCCCCGTGGTTTCCACCCGCTCCGGGCTTCTATGCCGTGCGCGGGTACGGAACGGCCACCACGTATCAGAGCGGGCAGCGCCTCAAACCATTCTTCTGGAAATACTGCTGGTGGTAGTCCTCGGCGCGCCAGAACGTCTGCGCCGGCACGATCTCGGTCACGATGGGTTTGCTGTATTTACCGGACTTCTCGAGGGCCTTCTGGGATGCCTTGGCGGCCGCTTCCTGCTCGGGCGTGTGATAAAAAATGGCGGACCGGTACTGGTGGCCGACGTCGGGACCTTGCCGGTTCCGCTGGGTCGGATCGTGCTCTTTCCAGAACACGTCGAGCAATTCCTCGTAGCTGACAATCTCGGGGTCGAAGAGGAGCTCGACGGCTTCGGCATGGCCGGTCGTGCCCATACATACCTCCCTGTAGGTGGGGTCTTTCTTGTCGCCGCCCGTATACCCTACGGAAGTGGCCTGTACACCCTCGACGCGGCGAAACGCCTCCTCAACATGCCAGAAGCAGCCCGCCGCAAATGTGGCCTTTTCCATGTTCCCGGCTCCTTTGAACGTAGACGTGTCTCCCGCCACGCCCTGATTCTCTTCCTTAGCCCCCACGTGTCCCACAAGATAGATGAAGAGCACCGTTCCGAGCGCAATCAGCAATAACGCGTTCCTCCGCATTGGGAATCCTCCGTCTCTGTTCTCTCGGAGAAAACAATCAAAACGGCGCGCATAGTCCCACAAGACCGGGGAAATGAAACCGCTGCGGCGTTGTCCACCGTTGTGGCGTGGTCTCCTGACCGCGCCACGCTTCCGGCCGAAGGTCTCCAAGACGAAAAGCGTGGGCCAGACGCCAGCGCAACCACGACGCGCTTTCTCAGGCCGGCGCGCCGTCGCCTTTTCCCGGGACAAACTTGGCTTCGAGGGCGGTCATGGCAAAGAGCCAGGTATCGAGCACGGGGTGCAGGGCCGGTTCCTTGTCCCATGCCAGTTGTTTGGTGCTTTCCCATTCTCTCCTGGCTTCGTGGTCTTGGCCGAGCGCCTTGGCGTGAAACGCCCGTGCCAATCCCAGCGCGAGTTGCGCGTGGTGTTTCAGGTAGAACCAGGAAGCACGGTGGCAGGGGGCATCCGAGTCGAGATTCGCGTCGATCACCGGCATGAAGCTCTGAATGAGGCCCGGGACTTTCGCGAAACGTTGCGCTTGCTCGGGATCCGCCCACCCTTTCTCGCCGCGGATGTATACGGGGTCGAAGAGCTCGGTTAACCGTTCGAGATAGTCGCGGCAGGCGGCGCCGTCCGTCCCGAAGGCGCTCGCGAAATAGTCATCGGCCAAGATGTCGAAATCCGCCGCTGCGTTCCAGAGGGTTTGCCCCATGGCGGTCATGGCGAGACCCGTCGGGAGGAAGATGCGCTGGATCTGGCAGCTCACGTAACCGTTCAGCCCGATTTTCGCCAGCCCCTTCATATCCTCCGCGATTGTGCGCGAAATCTGCATGTGACCGGGGTCGTTCGAGTGGTCCCACATCAGGTGGTAGTCGAAATCGAAGCTGTCGCCGTCGAACATCTCTTGCCAGGCCTTCAGAAACGCGACATTGTCATCCACGCTCTTCGGGAACTCGAGCTTGTTGCGCTCGAACGGCGGCAACTCGGGCAGGGTCTCGCTCGCTTCGAACGTCTCGCTGTAGGTCCGTACAATCGGGGCGAACATCAGGACGAAACGGTCGGGGTTCTCGAACTTCTCCTTCACCGGCGGCCACAAGAGGTCCACGTAGATCAGAAACACGATCCGCGTCTTGAGCCCGGCCTCCGAAAGGCGGCCGTCGAGCTCGTTCAGCATCATGACGTAGAAATCGGATGGCCGCGCCCTGGCGCATTCCGCGCACTCGCAGTTGTTGTTTGTGCCGTCAGCCAGCCAAAAATGCAGGTAGTCGATGTTCGGATGATCGCGGGCATACGCGACAACGGCGTCGACGACCATGCGCCGCACCTCGGGATTCGAATAGCAGAGGTTGGTGTCGAGGGCCACGCCTTTCCAGAAATCGCGTTTGCCGTTGACCTCGGCCAGGTATTTCGCCACATCGGGCGGGGCGCTGCGGGCCTGCTTGTCCCAGCCCAGCCCGGGAATGCCGAAGGGCTCGCAGGTCCACCCGTGCCCGACTTTGTGATACAGCAGCCCGCGCCGCTTGATCTCGTGCTCGAGCAACGCGGTATATTCGCGGGCTTTTGGGATCGAGAGCGGCGCGCCTTGCCTGTTGGGGTTGCCGGTGTGCCGGTACCATCGGTCGAAAAACGTGTGACCTTCGCGAAACTGAATGAAGTACCCGTTGAATCCCAGTTTCGGAAGCCAGTCCACCATATCCCGCACGTGCTCGTAACTGACCGCCCCCTCGATGCACACGGCGCGGTGGCGACAGGAGGGAGTCTCAGAAACGCGGACGTCCCTCAGTTCGTCGAGCTTTGGCGCGTAGGCCCCGTCGTCGCCGGGCCGCACCCACCGGCAGCCCAGTTCCGTCAGATACCGGTACACGGCCAGCAACACGCTCCGCGGATTGATGCCCGCGATAATCCCCGTGGCGCCCGTTGTATCGATGTGAATGGCATCGTCCAGGTCCGGGTCGGCCACGCCCGGGGCGCTGATTTCGGGAAAGTCCGCCATCAGTCCCAAGGCCAAGCTTTCGGCAGCGCCGTTGTTCACGGCGGCGTAAGAGCCCGTAAGCCGTTCAAGGTACTGTGTCAGCTCCTCCGCGGCCAGGTCGACGGCGGGGTGCTCGCTAGCTACCCGTATTGAAATAAGTTTCGGCAATTTGCTGAATACCATTTTCGCACCCTTTCATCAATTCGCGCCAGAGTGCCCTGATGGAAGATCGCCAGAGCCAGCATAGCGCATTTCGGCGCGGAGAAAAAGGGGCGGAGCGGCGAAGTCTTGACCACGCCTCTTGTGCGGCTACAGATGCATGCGCAACATGAGCCAGGCGCCGGCGATGATGAGGGTGAGCATGGTTACCGGCACTCCGGCACGGGCGTGTTCGGCCCACGAGATGCGCACACCCAACAGGCGCGCCTGCTCGACCACGATGATGTTCGCGATGCTCCCCACGATAATGAGGTTGCCGGCAAAGGTGCTCGATAAGGCCAGGATGGCCCCCGACATGGGATGCGTCGCGGCAGGCAGCAGCAGCATCGTGGCGGGCACGTTGGACACCAGGTTGGACAGCACGGTGGTGGTCACGAACAGCCATGCCGGCTGCGACAGATTGACGCCCGAGTTCTGCGCCGTCTCGAACACTCTCTCCAGCGCACCGCATGCTCTGAATGCGTCGTTGACCACGAACAGGCCGATGAAGAGCACCAGCAGATGCCAGTCCACCACTCCGAGCATTTCACGCGAGTGCATCTTCCGGCTCACCAGCAACAGGCCCGCGGCCCCAAGCGCGATCACTTCCCTGGGGACGGGCAAGAATAGAAACGAGGCAATAAGCAGCGTCAGCACGATTGTCCCCTTGGTTGTCTGCCAGACATTGAGCGGAGGGGAATCGGCGGATACGGGCGGCGATACAAGGCGCCAACGGTTTCTGTACAGCAGTGCAAGAACAGCCCACGTCACAAAAAGACTCAGCAGAACCGCCGGAACCGCATCCACGAGATACGAAGCAAAAGAAAGGGACAGCGCCTGGCCGATCAGCATATTCTGCGGGTTGCCGATCAAAGTCGCCGCGGAGCCGATGTTTGCGGCGCAGGCCAGTCCCAGCAAGAGCGGAACCGGGTTCAGATTTCGGCGCGCGCACCCTTCGACCAGGAGAGGCGTCATGGCCAGGCAGATGATGTCGTTCGTCAGTACGGCCGATAACCCGGCAACAACCGCCAGCAGAACCGCCAGCAGCATCGGCGGGGAGAACGAAACCGCGGCCACGCGCCGCGCGGCGAACGCATAGAACCCCCCCAGCCGAAACTGCGCGGAAACCACCATCAAGCCGAACAGAAGCCCGATCGTGGGGACATCGACGGCGTCCCATGCCTGGTCGGGCGCGACCTCGCCGGTCACAATGAGAACGAGCGCTCCCAGCAGGGCCACTCCCGTGCGGTCCATGGCCAATCCCGGAAAACCGCCAAGTATCATGCCCAGATAGACGAAAATGAATATGCCAACGGCTGTATGCATCTCAACAATCATCCAATCTTGTGGCGCGTCGCGAAAACGTCCTCGCGTATCGCCCCCATTCTCAAATGTTCTTTGGGGAAGCGCCGGCGCCGCCAACACCAAAAACCACCCGCGTATGGCGGCATAGCGCGCCTCATCGGGCGGAATTGTACCCCGCAGACGGGGACGATCACAGATATTTGAATAGGAGACAAGAGAGCAAAGCGTAAGTCGCCCTCGTCTTCTTGAAATCAGGGGCTTCGCAACGGATACTTGCAGGCCATAGGGGCCGAAACGCAGATATCGAGGAGGAGCTGGCGATGAAATACAGCGTGACCAGCGTCATGTTGCCCGAGCTTGATGTGGCCGAAACCTGCGACCTGTTGCAGCAACTCGGGTACGACGGCATCGAGTGGCGCGTCCGATACACGCCTGAAAACGCGCTCGGCAAAGGCTACAGCATGTGGGGTGAACATAAGTCCGGCCTGTCTCCCGCGAACATTGCACAAAAAGCCGGCGAGGTTGCCAAAATCACCGCGGACCACGGCCTCGAGATCTGCGCCATCGCCGCCAATCTCCGGTGCGACGAATTCGACGAGATCAAACGGCTTGCGGACGGTGTGGCGCGCATGGGCCCGATTCCTATCCGCCTGGGCGCTCCCACGGACTACGATCGCTCAGCCAATTACAACGACCTGTACAAACGCGCCGTCGGCGCTTACAGCAAGGCGATCGACGTGCTCAAACCCTACGGCATCCGCTGTTTCATCGAAATCCATGGCGGCACGCTGTTTCCAAGCGCCTCGCTGGCCTACCGCATCGCCGTCAACTTCAAGCCTGATGAAATGGGCGTCATCTACGACGTCAACAACATGGCCAAGGACGGGTTCGAGACCTTCCGCATCGGCATGGAGCTTCTTGGCGCCTATCTCCAACACTGCCACGCGGGAGGCTGGGAACCGGTCCCGGGCGAACCCGACGAAAAGGGCACGGTCCCGTGGTCATACCAGGGATGCGACCTGGCCGAGAGCATCCTCGACATCCCCCAGTTCATCAAGGACCTCAATGCCGTGGGCTACCAGGGATTCATCTCGATCGAGGACTTCCGTCCCGTGGAACCCCGCGAAAAACTCAAACGCCAAATCGACTATCTCAGGTCATTGGAATGATTATCCGCGCCTTGTGGCAGTTGAAGTCCTGACTTCTTCACTTCGGGGCCTTGGGCCAGGCGGGGCAAGCCAATCCGCGGCCGCAAGACCCCCGAATCGAGGAAATGCCGGCGAGACGCCTGCGCTGCCTGGCCGCCGAAGGCGTGGGACCCACGGCTTGTCCAGCGTTTCATGTTATCCCCCAATCGTACCGCTCGAATTGACGGAGTGGGTGGGTTTCTTTTAGATACTTAAGTATTAAGCGATCAAAAATCCTAAGGATTTTTCGCCTTAGGTATTGACGAATGAGACATTTTCAGTCATACTTCCCATGGAAAACGGTTACTTCGTAGGGGAAGAAACCGGGGCGCCACTCTTAAAGTAGGAGGATGAAAGCATGAAGAAGAGGTATGGCTTTACTTTGATTGAGTTGCTGGTTGTTATCGCAATCATCGGCATCCTGGCGGCAATCCTGCTGCCCGCACTCGCCCGCGCACGCGAAGCGGCCCGCCGCGCAAGTTGCGCCAATAACCTCAAACAGATGGGTATCGTGTTCAAGATGTATGCAAACGAAAGCAAGGGCGAGAAGTGGCCTACCTTTATGGCTGATGTGACCACAACAAAGCTGGATTGCACGGCGCCAGGGTTCCCGCCGACCACTAAGGTCGGTCTGCTTGCCGCGGGACCGTGCGTGCCGGCGATCTATCCGGAATACCTGACCGATCCCAATATTATCGTCTGCCCGTCGGACTCGGAGCACACGAAGGACGGCCTGATCAATGCCGTCACGGGAGAAACCGATTTCGGGTATCCGTGCGATAACGCCAACCAGGGCTGGGCGCTTATCGACTCGAGCTACTGGTATCTCGGATGGGTGTTCGACCAAGGCACCAATGTTCCGCCTGCCGACCCTCTGACATTTGTGCTTCTTCAAGCAGTTTTTGAGTCGGTGCCTACGCCTCCAACGGCAACCGCGGACGAGGTTTCCGGGCAGATGTGCGCAGCGGTGGGTCTCCTGATAACGCAACTCCAGGACGGAAATGTTAATGCGGCTGACGCGGATGCAAGTGTTGGCGCTCCCTTTGGGAATGGCGGCGGCGACACCATCTATCGTCTGCGCGAGGGTATCGAACGGTTCATGATCACCGACATCAACAATCCGGCAGGGAGTGCACAGGCCCAGAGTGAGATCTGGGTTATGGCGGACCTTCTCTCGACCGAAGTCTCCCTGATGAACCACGTCCCGGGCGGCGCAAATGTCCTGTATATGGACGGCCACGTCGAGTTCTTGCGGTACAGTGAATTCGGCGAAGCTCCGGTCAACGCGGCGACGGCGATCCTGGTATCGATTATTGGCTCGTAAGCCGCCGTAACACTCTGTTTCGAAGATATTGATGACGCGTTTCCCCGGCTGGATCCGCCGGCGGGGGAAACGCGTTTTTGTGGTGATGCGGGCGTGGCCAGACTGGGCAATTGTGGGACCGCCGCCCCCGGCGGTCATCCGGAGTTTGACTGGCGAGGGCTGCGGTCCCGCAAATGCCAGTCGGCAGCCTCCGCCCCTTTCTGCAGCGTGTTCAGCTTGCCATTGGCTGGCGATGTCATGGTATAGTCTGCTCTCTGACAGCAGTGTACCACTGCTTCATCCTCAAATGAGGTCCCCATCGTGAAAAGACGCATTGCATTCTGGATAGGGTTTGCCGTAGCGGCGGCGATTGGCCTGGCGCTCGTGGCGAAGGCCCGTTGGGACGCCGACTATTACAAGGGGTATGACCCGGCCCTTGCGTTGGAGGCGGCGGAAGAGCCGGCAACGTTCGAGCCGGATTACCGGCGCATAGAGTTCTCGTTCCAGGGAGTTGCCGGAGAGGATCGCGTGCCTGCGGTGCTTGCGACCCCGCGCTCGTGGAAGGGGCCGTATCCCTGCGTGATTTTTCTGCATGGCATCGGGCAGAAGAAGAATTTTATAGACGAAATCGCTGGTTTTTTCACAAAAGGCGGGTTCGCGCTCGTCACGTTCGACCAATACACCTGCGGGGAGAGAAGTCTGCCCGACGACGCGGACAAATTGACCGAGGCGTTGGCTTTACGCCGCCGCGGCGCCCTGACCGTGCTCGAGACCCGGCGGCTGGTGGATTATCTCGTAACGCGCGAAGATATCGCCGCGAACCGGATTTATCTGGTTGGGGCGAGTTTCGGGGCGATTACGGGGTCGACGGCCTTTGCATTCGAGCCACGCCTACAAGCGGGCGTGCTTGTGTATGGCGGGGGTAATCTGCGCATTCTGCTCGACAGCCAGCAGGCGCGCGACGAATTGGGGGGGTGGGTGAAGCCGCTGGCATGGGTGGCTTCGTTCTTGCTTGCCCCGGCCGACCCGATTCGCTACGTCGCGTGGGCGTCGCCCCGGCCGCTTCTGTTTCAGGGCGGCACGCGCGACACGATTGTGCCCGCCGCGAGCGGGGAAGCGCTATTCGAGGCCGCACGCGAGCCCAAGGAAATCATCTGGTACGACAGCGACCACATCGGGCTGGATGAGGAACACGTCACGGTTGTGCTCGACGACGCCATTCAATGGTTGCGTAAGCAGGACCGGCAGATCCGGAAAGGGATTCAGGGCCTGTCGCACGCCACATGAGGGCGCCGGTCCCGCAAAGAGAAGGGCTTTCTTTCTCTTTGAATGCGAATCACAGGCACGAGGCCGGAATAGGGTCCAATCTGAGTATCCGTGGCTGCAACCCGCGACCAGGTGCCCGCCTCACTGCCCGTGCCTTTGGCCGCCCCGCCCATCAACGGCTGTACGGGCGCGCATAAGGGCTGCCGGCCGGCATTTGACTGTGCCTTCTCACGGAGGCGATTCGGGGTGTATGTAGTTGTTTGACTTAGACTTCGCGATTATGGCATAGTATGGTCTTGAAAATCAGGTGAAATGTCCGGAAGACATGCCCCAGGGTTGGGCTGAATCCTTCGGGGCGGCGCGCGTAGATTGCCACGAAGACTAACTTTCCAGCGGGCGCGCCCATCTGCATACATGGAAGCCATAGGCCGATAGCTGTATCGGCTTGGGAAAAAGGGAAATCTGGGGACGGCCCCACGCACCCGAACAATCGCGAGTATCGCAACGAATGAAAGGAAGAGACCATGGCAACTAAGGTAGGCATCAACGGATTCGGACGTATCGGCCGCAACGTATTCAAGCTGCTCATGGAAGAAAAGAGTTTCGACGTTGAGGCCATTAACGATCTGACCGACGCGAAGACACTTGCCCACTTGCTCAAATACGACTCGGTAAACGGCGTTTACAAAAAGGAAGTCAAGAGCACGGATAACGCGATTATCGTGGACGGCCAGGAAATCAAAGTCACGGCCATCAAGAATCCGGCCGAGCTGCCCTGGAAAGACAACGGGGTTTCGCTGGTGCTCGAATCCACCGGCGTGTTCCGCAAGAAGGAACAGTGCATGCTGCACGTGCAGGCGGGCGCCAAGAAAGTCCTCCTGACAGTGCCTCCGAAGGACGCGGTTGACGCCATCATCGTGATGGGCGTGAACGACCGCGAACTGAAGGCGAGCGACGTGGTGGTCTCGAACGCGAGCTGCACGACGAACTGCCTGGCCCCGATTGCGAAGGTTCTTCACGAGAAATTCGGCATCAAGCGCGGTCTGATGACCACGGTGCATGCCTACACGAACGACCAGCGCGTACACGACATGCCGCACAGCGACCTGCGCCGCGCCCGTGCCGCCGCCGAGGCGATCATCCCCACGACGACCGGCGCCGCCCGTGCGGTCGGCAAGGTCTTGCCGGCGTTGAACGGCAAGCTTGACGGCATGGCGATGCGCGTCCCCGTCAAAGACGGGTCGGTGGTGGACCTGGTGGTCGAACTCGAGAAGAAAGCCACCGCGGAAGACATCAACGCCGCCATGAAAGCAGCCGCGGACGGCGAGCTCAAGGGCATTCTGCAGTACTGCGAAGATCCGATCGTGTCGTGCGACGTGATCGGCAATCCGTATTCCAGCGTCTTCGACTCGCTGTGCACCACGGTGATGGGCGACAATTTCGCGAAGGTCATTTCGTGGTACGACAACGAGTGGGGTTACTCGTGCCGTTGCGTTGACCTGTTGAAGAAGATGGCATAGAAACGAAGCAGCACATCGGGCTCGCGCGCGGGCCGCGCGGGCCCGTTACGTAAACATGGCGGAGTGTGAGTCATGGCCAAACTGATGATTGAAGACCTCGATGTGAAAGGCAAGCGCGTAGTGATGCGCGTCGATTTCAATGTCCCTCAAAACGACGATGGGACGGTGCGCGACGACACGCGCATCCGGGCGGCCCTGAAGAGCATCAACTATGTGCGCGACAACGGCGGCATGCTGATTCTCATGTCGCATCTCGGGCGCCCGAAGAACCCCGACAAGGCCGAATCGGCGGAAGAAAAGGCCAAGATCATCAAGGCCAACCAGAAGCTGCGCATGGACCCGGTTGCCGACAAGCTCCGCGAACTGGTCGGCGGCAACGTGACCAAGGTCGATGCGGTTGTGGGCCCTGAGGTGAAGAAGGCTGTCGACGCCATGAAGCCGGGCGACATCATTGTGCTCGAGAACACGCGGTTCCATGCGGGCGAAACGAAGAATGACGAGGCCCTCTCGAAGGAGCTGGCGTCTCTGGGCGATGTGTATGTGAGCGACGCGTTTGGCAGCGTTCACCGTGCCCACTCCTCGACCGAGGGCGTGACCCGGTTCATTGGCAAGAGCGCGGCAGGTTATCTCGTGGCCAAAGAGATGGAATACTTCTCGAAAGTGCTCGAGAATCCGGAGCGCCCGCTTACGGCGGTTCTCGGCGGGGCGAAGGTTTCCGACAAGATCACGGTGATCGACAATCTCCTGAATCTGGTCGACACGCTGATCATTGGCGGCGGCATGGCTTATACGTTCATGAAGGCGCAGGGCTACGAAATCGGCAACTCGCTCCTCGACGAAGGCGGCATCGATGTGGCCAGGAAGGCCATGGAGAAAGCCAAGGAAAAGGGCGTCGAACTGCTCCTTCCGGAGGACACCGTTGTGGCCGACGCGTTTGATGCGAATGCGCATACGAAGGTCGTCGGTCTGGGCGAGATCGAGCCCGGCTGGCAGGGGCTCGATATCGGCCCCAAGACGCTCGAGAAGTTCAAGGCGGCGATCAAGAAGTCCAAAACCGTGGTGTGGAACGGTCCCCTTGGCGTGTTCGAGATGGAGCCGTTCGCGAAAGGCACCAAGGCCGTTGCGGAGCTGCTGGCGAGTTCGCCCGGCATCACCAGCGTGATCGGCGGAGGCGATACCGCGGCGGCCGTGACGCAGTACGGCCTGGCCGAGAAGATGTCTCACGTGTCGACAGGCGGCGGGGCTTCTCTCGAGATGCTCGAGGGCAAAGAGCTGCCGGGCTTGGCGGCTCTCAGCGACAGGTAGTGTGTGTTGGGGCGGGCCGTGCGGTCCGCTCCTGGGAGTTGAATGTACCCGGTTCTCGGCCGCGCGAATCACCGGCGGCGGGCTTGGAATCGGGCGAATGAGAAAGAAAGGTGACGGACAATGGGAACAGCGAAAGCACGCAAGACCGAGATTATCAAGGAACACGGGAAGCACGAAGGCGACACGGGTTCCGCCGAGGTGCAGATTGCACTGCTCACGGAGCGTATTAACCACTTGACGGGGCATTTTCAGACCCACCAGAAAGACTTCGCCGGACGGCGCGGCTTGCTGAAGCTTGTGGGTCAGCGCCGCAACCTGCTCAATTACCTTCGCAACAAGGACGTCGAGCGGTACAGGGCGATCGTGAAGTCCCTCGGTCTGCGCAAGTAAGCCAAAGGCCGCGCCCGCGCGCGGCCTTTCACTACAACGAAAGCGGAAAGAAACATACGAATCAAATCAATGGATATCTTGGAACGGGGTGAGAGACGTTCCTTGACCCAATGGAGTTCAGCGACATGATTGAACGTCTCTCTGTAAACGTAGGGGATAAAGGTGTTGTTTTTGAGACCGGCCGTATCGCCAAGCAGGCGCACGGCTCGGTGCTCGTAACCCAGGGCGACACGATGGTGCTGTGCGCCGTGTGCGTGTCTCCGGAAGGCCGCCCCGGCCAGGATTTCTTTCCTCTGACGGTCGACTACCGCGAGAAAAGTTCTGCCGCGGGGAAGATTCCCGGGAATTTCTTTCGTCGCGAAGCCCGGCCGAGCGAGCGTGAAGTGCTTGTGTGCCGCCTGATCGACAGGCCCATCCGGCCGCTGTTTCCCAAGGGTTTCAGCAACGAGGTGCAAGTCTGCTCGACGGTGTATTCCACCGACAACGAGCACAACCCGGATGTGTTGGCCATCAATGCGGCATCGGCCGCGCTCCACATCTCGAAACTGCCGTTCGAAGGCCCGATCGGAGCGGTCCGTATCGGCATGGTTGACGAGAAACTCGTGATCAATCCTCTCATGACAAGTGAGATGGAGGCGAGCGCCCTCGATCTGGTGATCGCGGGGACGAAAGACGCCATCATCATGGTGGAAGGCCTCGCCGACGAAGTGTCCGAGGAGACGCTCCTCGAGGCGCTTGAGGTGGGACACGCGGAGATCAAGAAAATCTGCGCGTGCATCGAGGAACTGCGCGTCAAGGCGGGTGTCGAGAAGATGGCGTTCGATGCGCCCGGAATCGAGCCGCGGATCATCAGCGATGTCGAGAACTTCGCCAGGGAATCGCTGAAAGCGGCCCTCAAGGTCACCGGGAAGCACGAGCGCCAGGAGGCGGTTGACGCCATCGAAAACGCCCTTGAAGAGAAGCTTCTCGCCGAGTATGGCGAGGAGAAGTTCGAGGAAGTCGCGGGCGATGTGCGCGAATCGTTCAGCGACCTCGAGAAATCCCTCATGCGTCAGGCCGTTATCGAAACGAGCACGCGCGTCGACGGCCGCGATCTGACCACGGTGCGCGATATCTCGATCGAGGTGGGCATACTCCCGCGGGCCCACGGTTCGTGCCTGTTTACGCGCGGCGAGACCCAGGCGCTCGTTACCACCACCCTGGGCACGCGCAGCGACGAACAGCGCCTCGACGAGCTCACCGGCGAGGAGTTTCGGCGCTTCATGCTGCACTACAACTTCCCGCCGTGGTCCGTCGGCGAAGTGCGCCGCATAGCCGGCCCGGGCCGCCGCGAAATCGGCCACGGTAAACTGGCCGAGCGCGCCCTGTCGGGCATTCTCCCGTTTATGGCTGAAGAAGACCCTGAACTGGCTTCGGAAGAGGACGATTTCCCCTATACCATCCGCGTATTGTCGGACATCACGGAGAGCAACGGCTCGAGCTCGATGGCCACGGTGTGCGGGGGGACGATGAGTCTTATGGATGCCGGCGTGCCCATCATCGCGCCGGTCGCCGGTGTGGCCATGGGCCTGATCAAGGAAGGCAGCGAAGCGCGCGTACTCACCGATATTCTCGGCGTCGAAGACCATCTCGGCGACATGGATTTCAAAGTCTGCGGAACCTCCCAGGGCATTACGGCGTTCCAGATGGACGTGAAGATCAAGGGTATCAGCCGCGAGCTGATGAGCCAGGCGCTCGCCCAGGCGCGCGAAGCGCGCCTGCACGTGCTCGAGAAGATGCTCGAGTGTCTGGCCGAGCCGCGCCCCGATGTCTCGCAATACGCGCCCCGAATCTACACCATCAAGATCGATGTGGAGAAGATCCGTGACGTTATCGGACCCGGCGGCAAGGTGGTTCGCGGGATCCAGATGCGCACCGGCGCGGAAATCAACATCGAGGACGACGGCACCATTCACGTGGCCTCGGTGGACAAGGACAGCGCGGATGAAGCGCTTGCCATAATCCGCAGCATCACGGCGGAACCCGAAGTTGGCATGATCTACCCGGGAACCGTCAGCCGCATCCTGAACTTCGGCGCGTTCGTGAGCTTCATGGGCGGCAAGGAAGGCCTCGTGCACATATCGGAATTGGCGCCGGGCCGCATCAACCGCGTTGAAGACGCGGTCAACATCGGCGACGAGATCAATGTGAAGGTCGTCGAAATCGACAACATGGGACGGCTCAACCTCTCGAAAGTCCAGGCCGATGCCGAAATGGGCCGTCTCAGCGAAGAAGAATTGGCGGAAATGGAGCGGTCGCGCGGCCAGGAGCGCGATCGTGGACGCGGAGACAGGGATCGCGGCCGCGGCGGCCGTGACCGGGACCGCGGCGGCCGCGACAGAGACCGCGGCGGTTCTCGCGGGCGGCCGCGCAGGTAATCAACTCTCTGATGGCGCTTCCCAGGTGGAAGCGCCATCGTTCTTGCAAGGAACCGATGGCACAGACATCTTTACCCCGCGCGGAGGGTGGCCAGCAGACCCGTAGTCTCGCCAACGGCGTTACGCTTCTGACCGAGCGGCTGCCGTACGTCCGGTCTGTTTCGCTGGGCGTTTGGATCAAGACCGGCTCGGCCTGTGAACTGCCCCATCTGACCGGCATTTCCCATTTCCTTGAGCATTTGTTTTTTAAAGGCACATCGACGCGCACGACCCGGCAGTTGATGGAAGCCATCGAGTCGCGGGGAGGTCATCTCAATGCGTACACCTCGCGCGATTACACCTGCGTGTACGCAAAGACTCTTGATACGCATCTGGCTACGGCGGCCGAGATCCTCGGGGACATCATCTGCGATTCCCAATTCTTCGATTTCGAGAAGGAACGCAACGTGGTTCTCGAAGAGATCGCTTCGAACGAAGATGTGCCCGAGGACTACATTCATGACCTCTTCGTGAGCGACCTGTTTCCGAAGCACTCGCTGGGCGCGCCTGTCTCAGGGACGCACAAATCCGTTTCCGGGATCACGCTCGAGGATGTTCGGGCGCATTACGCCCGCTGGTACCACCCGCAGAACATGGTCATTTCCGTGGCGGGCAATCTCGACGCGGACGAGGCGCTGGACCTCATCGAGAAGGCCTTTGCACCGCTGAAGCCGGGAAACACGCCTGTCGTCCCAGCCTACGATGCGCCAACCTTCGGGACCGGCATCGACGCGTGCAGGCGAAAGATTGCGCAAAGCCACTATTGCATCGGCTTTCCCGGGCCAGCCACGGACGATCCGGTTCGCTTCGTCTACGATATCCTCGGCAACGCGCTCGGCGGTGGCAGCACCTCGCGTCTGTTCGAGCGGATACGCGAGCAGGAGGGCCTGTCCTATGCCATCTACACGTTTCAGTCCGCTTACTACCGGGCGGGTTTGCTGGGCGTGTACGCGGCGGTGGCCCCCGAGAACCTGGACCGGGCTCTCTCGATGACTTTCGAGGAGATCCGCAGGATTCGCGACGAACGCATCTCGAGCGAAGAGGTCGGCCTCAATCGCGAACAATTGAAGGGCAGCCTGCTCATGGCGCTCGAAGATACGTTTCACCGGATGAGCCGCATGGCGAAATCCTATATGTACCATGGCCGCGTTGTGCCTCTTGAGGAGGTCATTGCGAAAATCGACGCTGTTACGTCCGAGGAGGTGCATGAACTCGCCAATGCCATATTGCAGGCGCAAAGCTGCATGCTGACGGTTCTGGGCCCGAAGAATGCGCTGCATCTCAAGGAAATTCCGCTATGACAGAGCTCTTGCGCGTACAGATCAGCCGCGACCCGGGCACGGAGGATATCCCGTTGCCCCAATACGAAACCGAGCATGCAGCGGGCATGGATGTGCGGGCGGCGGTGCCCGGTCCGGTGACGCTGCAACCCGGCGAACGGGGGCTGATTCCCACGGGGCTGCGCATCGCGTTGCCACCGGGGTACGAGGCTCAGATCCGCCCCCGAAGCGGGCTCGCGATCAAACACGGGCTCTCGCTTCTGAACTCGCCCGGAACCATTGATGCCGACTACCGGGGCGAAATCCGCATCATCGCTGCCAACCTTGGGCGAGAACCGTACACCATCAAGCGCGGCGACAGGATAGCCCAGATGATTATCGCGCCCGTCACGCGGACAGAATGGGTGGTCGTAAGTGAATTGGAGGACACCTCCCGCGGCGAAGGGGGATTCGGGAGCACCGGCAGGCAGTGAGCCCTTGGTCTCCGTGACCGTTTCCTGCACGCCGGTTCTCTCGGGCGGGGTGTCACGAATGCCATCGCATTACACGAAAGCCTCCGCATGCGGTTCATGGCCAAGTTCTGCAATCATCTTCCATCTGGAATCTCCGCCCGGCTCGCCGGCCGTCTTCGGTCTTCCCTGACGGAGGGCCTTCACCAGCTACGCGTGGAACGAGTTCGGCGAAGGGGGAATTGTCGCGCCCACGCGCAGCGAGGGCATGGTGAGACTCGAGGCGAGCGGCGCCGTCTTTGGCTTCTGAAGCCAACAGACTCGGCGGCTACCAAAACACTCGAGGAAAATGGATCAAGTGAACCGGCGGATGCCTCGATAGACCGCTTGCTTGTTGGCGGGCGATGTAGCGGGTTCGTTGAAAAACAAAATGCCCGTGACATTGTCGCCCGGATAGTCGTGAATCCATCCCAGTACCTCATCGATGATCTCGGGTGTCTTGAGCCAGAGTTTGTAGTTCTCGGGACGCTTGTCGCGCGTACAGAAATGAAGGATGCACGGATTGGGCGCGAGGAGGTCAAGCATCGCATACAGTTCTGGCCGCGTGGTGGGGAACTGGATCGTATGAGGGAACACGCAGTCAATGCCGCAGCTGGCAAGGCGTTTCGGGTCGTGACCCCATCCTCGGGCGCATTGCGTGTGGAGGCCGACCGCGATCCCCGGCCGAAGATTCCTGAGGTGCGCCGAGAACTCGGCGAGATACCGGGAAATCCGCTCGGTTTTCCATGCTTCGCGTTGAGCCATTCCCGCACTGTCGAAGAAGGTTCCTGTTGACGCATGAAAGGCGCTGCGCGTGTAGGGACAGTAACAGGTTGACGTTCCCGCATAGCTGATGCGCTCGAACGCGTAGCCGGTGACGTTGGCGTGATCATAGAACGTCAGGAGGTCGGCCGCCTCGTCGAGACCCAATTGCCATGCGCCGGGGGCGTCAGGACAGTGCAGCCAGCCGGCTGGGGCGCCGTCTTCTCTCGTTTGGAGGCACGCTTGGGGGTACGCCGCATTGACAAAATCGGGATTCCATATACCCCAGTTCAGAAACAGTTGAATCTCGATGCGGCGTCCGGCTGCCTCCTCGATGATATCGCGGACGAATTCCCTGCCTGGCCGGGCGTTGACGGCGTTGGGGTCTTGGTAAGGCAGCAGGCGTGGATTCCGCACCGGCCAGGCGTAGCCGTCGTGGGCGGGGTCGAAGTAGCCGTAGCTTTGCATCATGAGGCTGAGCAGATTCATGCGGTTCACGGCCATCTCGTCGAGGAGGCGGAGGAGATAGTCGCGATCCAGACCGGCCGGCGTCATGCTCTGGTAGGTCAGGCCCACCTGCCAGCCAAGGTAACGCAGCGGCCGGACGCGGGCGCCATGTGGGGTACGCGCACAGCCGTTGGCAAAGGAAGCCGCGAAGGCGGACGCGCCAAGGAAGGTCCTTCGGGTAATCATTGGGTCGCCCCTGCGTTTCTTGAACTGTCGGTGCCCTGTGCGTTGCATTCTTGCGGATAACACTCAGATCATGTGCAACGGGTTTCCCGGAATCAAGGCGGAGACAGCATTTCCGTTGCGTGGCCTCCATGGTGAAATGGGCTTCGAATCCTTGACCCCGGAGCGCATGCAGGAAGCAGACACGGGCGTCTGATCATGTCAAGGCCGCCGATTACGGCCAGGTATCCTGGGTCGCGGTGAGCCACGCCAGGTTGAAAGAGTAGTGCTGGTAACTGCTGATGATATGGATTACGCCATCGAGGCCTTGGCAGCCGGCGAGGTAGCCCCGCGGTTCTGCCGAGGTGTCGCTCAAGGTGAACGGCGCGTTGTTGGTGGTTCCCGTCTCACACGGCGCTCCGCCAGGCGTCACCAGGCGCATCACGGGCCAGGTCTCAGCGTCATCGAGACTGAGCGCGGCAAACATCCCGGAACAGAGGCTCTTGTTGCCGGAGCCATCGAACATCTCGACGTCTTTCGCGAAGGAGACAAGCAGGATCGGTCCTTCTTGGAGCCGGAGCAGCACGAGGCGTTGTCCTCCACCGATGGGCTGGAATGGGCTGGGGGCGTAGGTCCACGTTTTTCCCAAGTCCGACGAACGACTCGCGGGCATGTGTCCGTCGATGTCGTTGCCGCGGCCGAGACCGAACAGGCGCCCGTCATCCAACTCGACCACACCGCCATGAACGCCTCGGATCACGCCGCCGGAGTCGGTCCATGTTTGTTCGCCGTCGCGGCTGGTGAGCAACGAGGTGCCGTCCACGTCGGTGGCGTCGCACGCCACGAGGAGCGCGCCGTCGCGGGTGCGGATGACCGGCTCGGACATCTGATGCCTCAGGCCGTGTTCGGACGCGATGAGCCGCGCCTTGGACCATGTGGCGCCGCTGTCGTTCGAGGTCCGCATGGCTGCCGCCAGGTTGCCCCAGGTGGCCGCGGCGGAAAGGCCGACGAACTGGTAGAGCACGCCGCTCTGTTTGTCGAGCCACAGGGAGGGCGCGTGAAGGTTGCGGTCGGGCGCGAGCCAGAATAGCGATGCCGGTTCCCACTCTTTCTGGCCGTGCCGCAGGCGGCTCCCCGCAAGGCAGAGTTCGCGGCCTTTTTCGCGGCTGGTGGTATACCAGATGGCCAGCAGGTCGCCGTTGGGACACGGCGCGATCGCCGGATCGTGGTTGTGGTCAATGAAAAGCGGTCCGTGGGCATCGGGGATGATTCGCACGAACGGGCGAGGCCCCTCGAAATAGGGCTGTGCGGGTTCCGGACCCTGGGCGAGATCCGCGAGTATGGTCTGGTTGACGCCGCGCTGGCATGCGGGCGGCTCCGGCTGCGGGAGCGGCTTTGTGCCAGGCACGGGGCCGATCGCTACGCGGAATCCGATGAGCCAGGACCGGTCCTCGGGCACGGTGCCCATCCGGTTGGCGGAACGCAGGAAGTACAGTTCCGTCGAGTGGCTGCCGCCGCGGGTGACGCGGAATTCGCCTTCAGCATACCCCACGGGGTCCTTTTGGGGTCCCGGCAAATAGGGCCCGTACCAGTCCACGCACCACTCCTCGACGTTTCCGTGCATGTCGTACAATCCCCACGCGTTGGGCGGAGTCATTCCGACGTCCAGCAGAACGATGTTGTCCTTGTAACGGCGTTCGGGGTAACGGAATTTCTCTGTTATGCGTGAAGGATCCGGGTCCGGATGCCATGATTCGAACACGTTTTTGTGGAAAACGTCAGGCAAGGCGTCGCCAGTATGGAATGGCCTTTGTGAGCCTGCCCGGCAGGCGTATTCCCACTCTGCTTCGGTGGGAAGGCGGTAGGGGAGGCCCTCTTTCTCGGAAAGCCACTCGCAAAAGGCCGCGGCGTCAAACCATGAAACAAACACAACGGCCTCGTTGTCCATGCATGAGAATCCTTGATTCCCGCGGTACCTGCCATGAGTGAAATCAAATTGTTCGAACTGTCCGTTTGTGACTTCCATCACGGCCAGGTAGAACGCCTGTGTAATCTCGACGGAATGGGCAGGGTGCTCGTCGAAGTCGCCATGGATGCGCTGCGGCATCGGGCCTGGCTTCTCCTTTACCAGGTCCGTGGTCAGCGCGTCGGGCAAGATGGCGTCCTCGGGCGTCCCCATCGTGAACGTGCCCGGCTCGATGCGCACGAATTTCATGCCGATCGAGTTTATGAACTCTTTCTGAGACAGTCCCTGCCAGCCTTGCGCGAGAGCCGTCGAAGCCAGGCACAGCAGCGCGCCCGTCACGGCCGTCTTGATGCTCGACCTGATTGCCATAGGAGTCCCCTTCCTTAGTTGATACGCCCTTCGCGCATCAGGTGCTGACCGCCCGCCACCCCAAAACCTGGGAGACATTATATCCACATCCGGGCCGCCGGTTGCATGTCGTCCAGGGTCGGGGAACAGGGGCAGACACGTCTACGCTCCGCCTGTGTCAATCCTCGTTTTTCCGCTCCTGGAAGGGCGTGGGTGATTCTGATAGGCTTTGCTTCTCTTCCCGGCGTCAGTTGGATGCGGCGGGCTGCTCGAATGCTCGAACACGAGGGTGGGTTCATGAATCCGGCTTCCATCGCGAGGATGTGTGCCACGTTTGCCGTTTTGGGGCTGCTGGGAGCGGCAGCACCGGCGGACGAGGCGGAGGATGTGCTGAATCGCCAGCGTGAGTTCAATGCCGTCCAGATTGTGTATCGGAATGGCACGCCGCATACCGATCGCCAGGGGCGTCTTCTGACCACGTTCGAGCCTGAGAAGTCGTTCTTCCAGATTGGGATTTGGGGCGCTCCGCTGCCTGGCAGGTATTACGATTCGGAGTGTGACTGGGCGGCGCTCAGGGAGGCCGGGTTCAACACCGTGTGGCCTTGGGCCGCGGACCCCGCGACAGCGCTGCAGGCGGGCGCGTCGTTCGGAATGCAGATTGTGCCGATGGGTGAGATTCCGGACGACAAACTGGCGGCGATCAAGGAACATCCCAATCTGCTCGGCAACGTATGGATGGACGAGCCGATAGGCGGTCTGGGCAGTAAAGATATGGACGAACTGTTCGGCAAGTTCGCGGCATACCGCGACCAAGCGCACACGATTGCGCCGGGAATGCCGGTGTTCGTAAATGACGCCCCCTGGATTATGCCCCCGGCCACTACGTGGTGGCTGAAATGGAACTCCGCAGGGGATGTCTCGTGCCACGACAACTACCCGGTGATGAACCGCACCGGCCGCGCCGCTTCGATCGGGGCGGAGCCCAACGGCATCCCGCAGACTGTATCCCTCGCCGTGGCGGACGCAAAGGAACAGAAACCGGTCTGGCTCATCGTGGGGGCGTTCGACCAACCCGGCGCGTACGGGCAAGCCTTCCCATTTCGGTTCCCCACGCCAGAACAGTTGCGCGCGTGCGTGTATGCGGGAATCATACACGGCGCGACAGGGATCATATACTTCATCTGGGACAACTATGTCCCGCGCGACGGCGCCGTGATTGGAATGGCGCCCAATCCGCTTCCGCACTATACGCCCAACCCGAAAAAAGAGGGATTTCCGAACCCCACGCCAGCCACGCCGCTTCAGCTTGTCAATGCCAGGGCTCTCTGGGAAACGGCAACGCAGATTAACCGGGAAATCGCGGAGCTGACCCCTGCAATCCTGTCGCCAACCGTTGGCGCGGACACGCCCTACACACTCAAGATCGAAGGGAAAGCCCCGACAGCCACGCCCATCCGTACGCTGTTGAAAAGAGGTCCCGAGGGTGAATACATCCTTCTGACGGTCAATGTCGACGACGCCGTCTTGAAGGTCGCCTATGAATTTCCCCGGCCGCTCGCGAAGGCCGAAGTTCTGTTCGAGAACCGCCTTCCCGAGACCCTGCCCGATGACGCTGCGACGTTTGAACTCAGTTACGAACCGTTCACCGTCCACGTGGTGCGAATCGTTACGGACTGAGAAAGGGGGCTCCCCGGTCGAGGACGAGGCATGCGGGACCCCGCTCGCCGGGCGCCGGTCTTCTGCCGAACAGGCGGGCTGACTCTGACCGCTGCGATGATATATCATAGCGTTTCCAAGTTCCGGGACGGCCACGCTCGGAAGCGGGGGTGACTGAATTTCCCGGCAGCGGCCATGTTCTCGATATGGGGCGCCGTTCGTGGCAGCTGAACCTCGCATGGAGGGAGTCGCATGTTGTTGATCGCAGGCCGAAAGCGCGCTGTCTTGACCTTGGCCGGTTTCTGTTTCATTGCGGCGGCGCAAGGCGTTTATGGCGCCGTTCAGAATGAGGCCGCCACAGGGCCGGAGCCGGACCGGTTCGTCTGGCAGGACCTGCCGCCGCTGCCCCAGCCCGTGTCCGGGCAGTTTTTGGGTGTTCACGGCGGCGTCCTGGTGGCGGCGGGAGGCATCTCCGCTGATCAAGACTATTCGGACAGCATCTACGTGTTCGGACCCGACGACACCGAGTGGCGGCAGGCCGGAAAACTCACCCAAAACGTTGCGTTTGGCGCCGCCGTTTCCACTCCGGGAGGGGTCATCTGCGCTGGGGGCACCGATGGCGCCCAATGCATGGCTGAGGTGTTCATCTTGCAATGGGACGCGGGGACTTTGACTCGGTCCGCCTTGCCGGCTCTTCCGCGGCCGTGTGCACACATGGCGGCGGCTCTGGTTGGGAACACCGTATACGTTGCCGGTGGCCAAGACGCGCCCGATTCCCCCGAAGCCCTCCATGTTTTCTGGGCATTGGACCTGGATAACACCGGTCAGGGCTGGAAAGAACTCGACCCGTGGCCCGGCCCGCCGAGGATTCAGCCCGTTGCGGCCGGCCAGGACGGCGTGTTCTTGCTGTTTGGCGGCGCGGAGCTCCGTCAGACCGCCGACGGCCGTCTTGAGCGCGTCCTCCTGGCCGACGCGTGCCGGTATAATCCGAAGACCGCCCAGTGGAAGCCGTTAGCGCCTCCGCCGAATCCGCTGGCCGGAGCATCGGCTGTGGCGATGGGTCCCGCGCATGTTCTCGTGTTTGGCGGGGGGAGTGCCCCTGGCAGGGAACCGGGCGCAGCCTCGGATTCGCCCAAGGTACTCGCGTATCACACGATCACGAATACGTGGGCGCAACTTGGAGCCCTGCCCGATGCCACTCCCAATGCGGCAGCCATCTGGGAAGGTGGTTTTGTGCTCGCCGGCATGCCCGTCGCGGCGGGACAAGGCGGCGCACGCGTTTTGCACGGCAAGGTTGCGCCCCGGCCCGAACGTTTCGGCTGGCTCGACCATGCGTCCCTCGTCTTGTACTACGGCGTGCTGATCTACATGGGGTTCTATTTTGCCAAACGCGAGAAGACCACGGGCGACTTCTTCACCGGCGGCGGCCGTGTGCCCTGGTGGGCGGCGGGCATCAGCATCTTTGCCACCTTGCTCAGCGCGATCACGTTTCTGGCTGTTCCTGCCACGTCGTTCGCGAAGGACTGGGTCTATTACATCGGCAATCTCTCGGCCATGGCCGTGATCCCGCTTGTGGTGTACTTGTTTCTGCCGTTTTTCCGCCGTCTGACGGTGGCGAGCGCCTATGAATACCTCGAACGGCGTTTCAATGTGTTCGTGCGCGCGTTTGCGGGAATTGCGTTTATCGTCTTTCAACTGGGCCGGATCGGCATCGTGTTGCTGCTTCCGGCCATCATTTTATCGGAGGCAACCGGTCTTGACGTCGCCACTTCGGTCGCGGGCATGGGCATCTTCACCACGATCTACACGGTGATGGGCGGCATCGAGGCCGTGATCTGGACGGACGTCATGCAGGCCGTGGTGTTGATGGGCGGCGCTATCCTTGCCCTGATCCTTACAATTGCCCGGGTTGACGGCGGTCTGGCCGGCGTCTTGTCTACCGGCTGGGCCGACGGGAAATTTCACATGTTCAACTGGACATGGGATATGACAACTGGGGCCGTTTGGGTCGTATTTCTCGGACGCACGATCGAAACCCTCATTCCCTATACCACCGATCAGACCGTCATCCAGCGGTACTTTGTTGCGCGCACCGACAGAGACGCCGCCCGCGCCATCTGGATCAACGCGTTTCTCGCGCCGCCGGTCGGCCTCATCTTCTTTGGAATCGGCACCGCCCTCTACGTGTTCTACAAGTCGCACCCCGGCCTACTGGATCCCGGCTTGCGCAACGACGGCATCCTTCCCCTGTTCATCGTGCAGAACTTCCCGGCGGGCACGGCCGGAATCGTGACCGCGGCGGTCTTCGCCGCGTCGATGTCCTCCATTGCGAGCAGTCTCAACAGTATCGCTGTCGTGGTGGTCTCGGACTTCTACCAGCGCTTCCACCGGTCCGCTTCAGACCATTCTGCCCTGAAGCTTGCGCGATGGCTGACGCTTCTCGTCGGCGTCGTGGGTACGGGCTCGGCCCTGATTTTCGCCAGGGCCAACGTGGTCTCTCTATGGGAGAACTACATGCAGATCATCGGGCTGTTCGGCGGCGTGGTTGTAGGCCTGTTCCTGCTTGGCATATTCACGCGCCGCACGACGGGCCTCGGCGCGGTGGCCGGCGCGATCGGCGCCACAACCATCCTCTTCATGGTGCGCTCCCAGACCCAAGCCAGTTTCCTCATCTATTCGAGCGTCGGAATCGTCAGTTGTTTCGTTATCGGGTATGTGACCAGCCTCGTGCTTGGCGGCCGCCAGCCCAGCCTCGCCGGGCTTACCTGGTTTACGCGCAACGCGGACGCTCCTCTGAAAGACGGATGAACCGGTTCCCGGCCTGCTGCTTGCCTTGAGCCCGGCGCGCGCGGCCACGGACCTGCCATTGAAGGAAAGGACGGCAGTTCAGTCGGCGTCTATGTGGCCATTCGCCACCACGGGCACATTACTTGCCCCCTTGCCGGACCCACGCCTCGTTGAACCGGGTCAGTTTGATGGTCTCGCCCTCTGGAGGCGAGAACGTGTACGTGCACAGGATATCACCGTTTCGAGATTGGATAACGGTCGGATACGCCGCCCCGACCGCTTCGTTGTTCTCCAGGGTCCGTTTCCACTTCCACGTGGCGCCCTCGTCGTCGCTGAGAAAAGCGCTGAGCAGGTAGCGCCCGCTCCTCGGCCCCCCGGTCGTATCGTTGCATACCAGCAGCCAATTGCCGCTGGCGAGAGCGATGCAGGCCACGCTCGACCCGGGATTCGGGATGTCCATGGGAACTTCGCTCCACGTCGCGCCGCCGTCTTGCGATACCGCGCGGCGCACCTTTTGCGTGTACCCTCTTTCCCGCATGAAGGCGACGAGGTCCCCGTTCCGCTTCTGCACGAGCGCGGGCTGTATGTTGCCGTATGTGTCGAGGACCATCGGCTTGCCGAATTGCCAGGTGTGGCCGCTGTCCCTGGTCGAGGCGATCAGCGAACAGCCGTGGATATCCGAGTAGAGCGGCAGCATCAGGCGGCCGTCCCCGAGCATGATGGGCGGCTGGCGCGTCATCCAGCCGAGCCGGTGGTCGAGTTTCCGGGCGGCCGATTCCCGGAACTCCGTCAATCTCTGGGCCAGTTTCTCATCCCCCGCGACAAGGTCCGCGCAATCCTTATCGAACCGGACGGCGGCCTCCTGAAACACGGTCTCCGCGTCCTGCGGGTGACAGATGAGGACGTCCTGCCAGTCCCACCGGGGAGCACCATCCTGTGTGTAGTGGCTCGACTTCGCGTACTTGATAAGATAGGTGAACGACGTGTTGTCGAGCGAGGAAATCCAGAAGAGCCATAGCGTGTCCTCGTTGTCGATGAACAGAACAGGGTTCTGGTCCGGCAATTCCGGGTTGTCGGCCATTACGAACGGCGCCGACCACGCCGATCCTCCGGCGGGTTTGCGCGCGCCCTGGATGACCAGGGTGTTGTCGCCCTTTTCACCTTGGCCGTGAAACCAGCAGGCCAGGAGGTCCCCCTGGCGGGTTTCCACGATGGACGACGAGTGATTGTGCGCCGATTGTGGAGGGAACAGGAGTTCCTCCTGGTGAAACGCTTCGGGGGCGCCCGCCACCAGTGCCGCAAAGCCAATGACGATTGAGACTAGCATCTTGTGTGTCCTTTGTACCGCTTCGACAAGCGGGAGAAATCCCGCCGACATTATAGGGCGAGTGCTTTTCCTGTTTCCATCAAGACCCGGGCTCACCTATCCCCGGTTTCCCAGATTACCTCCCCTGTGGCGCGGTTTCCCCTTGCCATGGCGCGGTTTCCCCCCGCTGTGGCGCGGTTTCCTGACCGCGCCACCCTTGCGACCGCAAGGTCTCCAATTCTTGATGCACGCTGGAAACCCGCACCATAATTCCCGTCTAGGGCGCCGGGCCCGAAACGGCACGGCGATGCCGCCCTGGACAGCTTCCCCTTGACCCGGTGAGATATCTGGACTACCTGCCGTTCAGCACCGGCCAACCGGGCTTTTGGACTTTGCCTTGACTCGATAGTCGTTTTCTGGTTTATTGAATTCCGCGGATTCTCGGAAAGCTCGATTCAGGAATCCCGGGCGCGGACACGGAGAGGTGTCGTCTCATGAAGATCGGGATGTACAGCATTACGTATCGGGGTGTTTGGTACAAAGGGCCGGCGATCAGTGTCTTCGACCTTCTTCCGCTTGCCAAAGAGCAGGGCTGGGAAGGGGTCGAACTGGATACCGAACGGCCTCACGCCGCACCGATGGACCTTTCGTCCGATGACCGGAAACGGCTCCGGGACTTGTCAGGCACGCTGCAGTTGCCAATCTGCGCGGTGTCGCCAAACTGCGACTTGTCGAGTCCGGTGCCTTCCCATCGCGACGCCATGGTCTGTTACGTTCGCGAGTGCATCAAACTGGCTCACGATCTCGGCGCGCCGATGTGCAAGATCTTCGCCGCCTGGCGCGGCATTACTTTGCACGACGGTGTCGGCACTTACGACGAGACCTACGGGCATGATCCATTCCCGTATTGGAAAGAGAGCCGCTGGGGCTTCGTCGTTAAAGGGGTTCGTGAACTTGCCAGGATGGCTGAGGACTACGGAATCGTTCTTTCGATGCAGAATCACGGACCCGACGTCATCACGACGTATCAGGAAGTGCTCGGGATGATTGAGGAGGTGGGGTCGCCTGCATTCAAGGGGTGCATGGATATCAACATCGAACCTGATCCCGTCTGCGAAACCGCCGAACACGCACAGAAGATGGTGCGGGATTCGGGCGACCTCCAGGTGCATGCCCACTGCAACGGCGAATTTGCGCGAACGGCAGAGGGAGGCGTTGAGCTCGTCGCATCCGGCTATTTCGATGGCCGGTTCTGGGAGCGGAGAGTCGCCTATCCCGCGTACGTCGCTGCTCTGGTCAAAGCCGGTTACAGGGGCTACATCAACTGGGAATTCTGCCATCCGGCCAAGAAGGACGGTCAGTATGCGGGTATAGATTACGTGCACGATCAAACGCGTATGGCGTGGGAATACCTGAAAAGACTGCGCGCCGAAGCCGTTGGTTGAGGAATGGCGGCACGTCTTGAAGCCCCAACGCGAACTCGGCAATGAGGATTCTTCTCATGCAAAGCAATGAAACCAACCGTCATACTTTGTCAATGTCGCGGCGCACATTCCTCGCGGAGGCTGGCGTGGCTTCAGCGGTGATGGGCTTCCAGATGGCCCGTGCCGGGGAAAAACCGAAACAGGCTGGTCCGAACGAACGGCTGAACATCGCCACAGTCGGCGCGGGCGGACAAGCCGCCAGCAACATTCGGGAACTCGACCAAACGGGGCAGGTTAATTTCGTCGCTTTCAGCGACGTGGACGACGAGCGCGCGGCGGACATCTACAAACAGTTTCCAAACGTCCCGACGTTCAAAGACTTCCGTCAGATGCTGGACAGAGTGAAGGACGTTGATGCGGTGCTGGTGGCTACGCCGGACCATATACACGCCCCAGCCACTCTGGCTGCGCTACAGCTAGGCAAGCATGTGTATTGCGAGAAACCATTGACCCATACCGTACATGAGGCACGAGTCATTGCCCAAGCCGCCGCCGAGCACGGTTGCGCCACCCAAATGGGCAACCAGGGTACTGCCTTTGAGGGACCGCGCCGCCTGATCGAGTGGATTCAGGGCGGCGTCATCGGCACGGTGCGGGAAGTGCATGTCTGGTCTGATCGTCCGACGCATTTCGGCAAGATCCTGTGGCCCCAGGGCGTCGAACGGCCAACCGACACGCCCCCGGCGCCGGAAACGCTGGACTGGGACCTGTGGCTGGGACCCGCGCCGGACCGCCCTTACCATCCCGCATACTGTCCTTTTAAATGGCGCGGCTGGTGGGATTTCGGCTCCGGCGGTCTCGGAGACATGGGAATCCACAATATCGCCCCTGTTTTTGATGCGCTGCAGTTGGACGCGCCCACGTCGGTTACGGCCAGCTCATCGCTGTTCAACGCGGACTCGCTGCCGCTGGCAACCACGGTGCATTACCAGTTCCCCGAACGCAACGGGCGGCCGCCGGTCCAGCTTCATTGGTATGACGGGGGGATATTACCGCCCAGGCCGGATGAACTGGAAGAGGGTGAGGAGCTAGACCCGGAAGATGGCGTTATCCTTGTCGGAGATCAAGGCAAGATTCTGGTCGAGGGGTGGGGCGGCAATCATCCTCACCTCATACCCCAGTCCCGGATGGAAACGGTCCAATTGCCGCCCCAGACGATTCCGCCTTCCAAGGGGCATCATCTCGAGTGGCTCGATGCGTGCAGGGGTAATGGGACTACCCGCTCCAATTTCGGTTTCGCGGGTCCACTGACGGAAAGCGTGTTGTTGGGCATAGTGGCCGTGCGCACGCGGCGTACCCTCGAGTGGGATTCCAAAAGCTTGCGCGTGACAAACGTGCCGGAAGCCAACGAGTTCGTCACGAAAACCTATCGAAAAGGCTGGGAGCCGGGCAAGCTGGGCTAGAGGCTGCCTCAAGTAGAGCAGCTGCGTCAGGCAAATCATCGAGTCTCGGCCTGGCACCTATTCGCCGAACGGCTGACGGACCGGTTCGCGCAGCCTAATCCCCAGAGTACCGTCCGTCTCAGGCTTTTCGTTCCCTGCCATTTGGAACCTCGGCATGTAAAAGAAAACTCAGTTTTGTCAACTAAACCCTGCCCGCCCAGAAGTTTATTGACTTTATACAGTCTCTGGTTTACTAGCTGTGCTACCGAGCTTCGTACGGGAGGCTTCCGCAAAAGAGACCAGAAGGGGTGTCTTTCTCATTTGTGGCAGTTTATGCCGGAGGATTCGGTGAAGGGAGGTGCAGAAGAACAGCAATTAAACAACATACCGGTTCCTTATAAGCAGGAGCGGGGGTGAATCATGCAACTATTGGCCAATAAGCAGAGGGGAAAAGGAGCTACACGAGCCATGAAAAAGCATGGATTTACACTCATTGAGCTTCTAGTGGTTATTGCGATTATAGGTATTTTGGCCGCTATTCTTCTCCCTGCCCTCGCGCGGGCACGAGAAGCTGCACGCCGTTCGAGCTGCCAGAATAACCTGAAACAAATGGCGCTTATTTGCAAGATGTTCGCAAACGAGAGCAAGGGCGAAGTGTGGCCCGGACGTTTCAAGGACATCAAGGGAGGGTACGCTCCGGATAATATGCAGTACTGGTCGGTGATTGACCACGTGACGCTGAGTCCGGAGTATATGACGGATCTGAATATCCTCCCGTGCCCGTCGGATAGCACGGGCCCGCCGGACCCGTGGGATGCCCCCGGCACCGGTTATTGGCGCCGCGCGGATCCCTCGTGGGTTGACTATCCGTACGGCGGTCCTATTGCGGGGATCGCGGCTGCCGCCAGTGACCCACTCTCCACGGACCAGAACTGCAGAGACAAAGTGACGAGCCAAGGCTGCTATGTTCGCTGGCTTGATGACTCCTACACCTACTGGGGTTGGGCCATCAAGGGGGCGCAGGCCGCCACGGTGATAGACATGGTCGAGCTGGGCATCGTGCTTGATGACAGCGGCATGACAAGCCTCTACGGCAACGACGCAAATGTTGTCACCAACGCGGACGAGTACAAAGATATCAGCCTGAAGCTTACCACCGGCGACGTCACTCTGTATTGGTTCCGTGAAGGTATCGAACGGTTCTTCATTACGGACATCAACAATCCCGCTGGCTCGGCCCTGGCACAGTCGGAATTGGCCGTGACGTGGGACTCGTCGCGTACTGAGGACGAGGGCGGGGTCTCCGAAGAATTCAATCACATTCCTGGCGGCGCGAACGTCATGTTCATGGACGGCCACGTGGAATTCTTCAGGTATCCGCAGCCGGACGGCAGCAATGCGTTCGTCATGACCAAAGTTGGCCACACGGACGGCTACATGTGGTTCCCGTGATTCGCAACGGCTAGAACCTGCACTGTAGTTAGCTAACACACAAAGAGGCGGGCTCGAAAGAGCCCGCCTCTTTTCTCAATGTCTTCCCTGCGTCCCGCTGCCCGGCTTGCTCCGCTCACGCGAGACGCGCGAGACCCTCCCGCAGCGCGAAGCGCGTCTTTATCTCAGACGTTGGCCGTTTCCGAAATCACACTTCCGCTCCCGCGGGAATCCTCGTTCAGGCAAAATAGACTCTTCCCTGTCAGGAGGCCTGACCGCCCCCGATCATTGGTCGCGTCGATCCGCGCGGTCGGCCTGCGTCCCGTAGTTAATGGTTTCCTCGCCGGGGGCAGCTGTAGAAGTATCTTTGCTGCCGCAACCGAATGTTCCGAGCACCACTCCACACAGAACCAGAAGCAGAATCAGTTTTTTCATGATAGACATTCTCCCTTTCCATGTAGCACCGAACCCACACTCCTCGAACTACTTTACTCCGCACACTAGACGCCAATATAGCACACGCGGGTGCGGGACGCGTAGCGTGATTGTGCCCGCGCAATCGCGTTACGGGCCGCGGCTTGTTGATGCTATAATTCAAGCTCGCGGGTGCGCGGAGCAGGGCATTCTCGCGGGCCGGGGGGGCATGGGGCGCGCAGCAAGCCGCCCCAGGCGACGCCCCCCGATACTAGGGAGGTCTTAATGATGCGGCATACCATCATTGACGTTCTCGCGGTGACGATACTGGTTATTCCGGCTTGTGACAGGCCCGAGCCGAAGGAGGGAATCCCGCCGGACGACCCCACTGAGGTCTCTCAATACGCGCCGCTCAACGTTCTCTATCCGTTGGAAGGCGCCCTGTTTCCGCGGGATATCATTGCGCCGAGGGTGCGCTGGGAGGACCCCGTCGCCGAATCCGACACATGGCTCATTCAGGTAACGTTTCCTGACCAGGCGCAGGGAATAGAGGACACGGTCCAATCGACCGAATGGCTTCCCCCGGCACAGCAGTGGGATGCCATCAAGGAACGTTCGCTGGGCAAGAGCGCGAAAGTGACGGTCCGGGGTTTCAGGCGCGCCGCGCCCGATAAGGTCCTCTCGGAAGGCAGCGTTTCGTTCGGCACTTCGACGGATAGCGTTGAGGCCCCCATCTTCTATCGAGAGGTAAACCTGCCCTTTCTGGAGGCCGTGAAGGACCCGTCGCGCATCCGTTGGCGATTCGGCTCCGTCTCTTCGCCTGAGCGCCCTCCCATCCTGCTCACCAACCTGCCTGTATGCGGAAACTGCCATTCGTTCTCCGCGGACGGCGCTACGCTCGGAATGGATGTTGACTATGCAAACGACAAGGGTTCCTACGCCCTCGTGCCCGTATCACACGAAATCGTCCTAACGGATGAATCCATCATTACCTGGAGCGACTTTGACCGCGATAGTGGTGAAATGACGTTCGGCCTGCTGTCGCAGGTTTCTCCGTGCGGACGCTACGTTATAAGCACGGTGAAGGACCGGTCGGTCTTCGTGCCCCGTCCTGACCTCTACTTCTCGCAATTGTTTTTCCCGCTCAAGGGCGTGCTTGCCGTCTATGACAGACAGACGAAGACCTTCGCGGCGTTGCCCGGCGCAGATGATCCGCAATACGTGCAGAGCAATCCGGCGTGGAGCCCGGATGGCAACTACATTGTTTTCGCGAGAAGCGCCGCGCACCCGCTCAAGAAGCTCCGTGACACCCAGCGCGTGCTTCTTACCCCCGATGAATGCAAGGAGTTCCTCGAGGAGGGCAAGACATTCAAATTCGATTTGTACCGCATACCTTTTAATGGCGGCAAGGGGGGTGAAGCCGTGCCTCTCGAGGGGGCATCAAACAACGGGATGAGCAACTTTTTCCCCAAATACTCTCCCGATGGAAAATGGCTCGTCTTCTGCCGGGCAAACAGTTTCATGTTGCTTCAACCAGACAGTCAATTGTTCATCATGCCCTCGGAAGGCGGAGAAGCCCGCAGACTGCGATGCAACACCGAGCGGATGAATTCGTGGCACAGCTGGTCGCCGAACGGGAAATGGCTGGCATTCACTTCCAAGGTGAATGGACCCTATACCCAGCTTTTCATCACTCATGTCGACGACAATGGCGAGACAACTCCTCCCGTACTTTTGGAGCATTTTTCGGATGCGGACAGGGCGGTCAATATTCCAGAGTTTGTGAATACTGCCCCCGACGCTATGCGGACGATGCGGGAGCACTTCGTTGATGACGTCTCCTTTGAACGGGCCGGAACGGAGTTTCGGAAGGCCAAAGATTACGTGGGAGCGGAACGGCAGTATAGGAGGGCCCTTGAACTCAACCCGAAGAATGCCCGGGCGCATCTGAACCTGGGGTTTGTGCTGGATGCCACCGGCAGGCCCGAAGAAGCCCTCAAGAGTTACGAGGAGGCGCTGCGCCTTGATCCCTCCCTGCCCGAGGCCCACTTCAACTACGCCGGCACAATGCTTGCACAAGGCCAAATCGATACTGCCATTAAGGAGTATCGCGAGACGCTCCGTCTTGACCCGAACTTCGCGAAGGCCTATGCGAACCTGGGAACGGCACTGGAGAAGAAAGGGCAGGCGGAAGAAGCGCTCGCGCAATGCGCGGAGGCCGTGCGCGTTGACCCGGGCAGCAGCGAATTGCGCATCAATCTGGGACTCATGCTTGTGCGCATGGGCCGGGTCGATGAGGCCGTTTCCCATCTGTCGGCGGCCGTTTCGCAGGACCCCGAGAACGTGCCTGCGCATACGAACCTCGGATTGACATTGGCCCAGCAAGGCAAGTTCAACGAGGCGGCAGAACAATATGCCAAGGCGCTGGAAATCGAACCCGAGAATGGCGAAGCCCATGGGCAGATGGGAGCCGTTCTACTCGCTATGGGCCAACTTGACAACGCGTCCGTCCACCTCCAGGAAGCCCTGCGCCTCGGTGTAGACAATGCTGAACTCCGGCGGAACCTTGGACTGGCAATGGCTCAGCAGGGCAAGCTGGACGATGCCGTGACGCACCTGCTGAAAGCCGTTGAGTTGCAGCCCTCGTATGTCCCCGCGCGCGTGAATCTGGGAGCTGTGCTTCTGTCTCAAGGGAAGGCGAAAGAGGCTGCGGTTCACCTTTCCGAGGCGTTGCGCCTTGAACCTGGCAACCTCAACGCAGCCGTGAATCTGGCAGAGGCCTATGCCCAGACGGACGAGTTCGACAAGGCCCTGCCGCTCTTGGAAAAAGCGCTCGAGTCTGCCCTTGCCGGGGGGAACAGCGCTGTCATTCAGGAAATCACTCGCAGGCTCGAGGCTTACAAGGAGGGCAAACCGGGGCACGCCGTACCGGAACGATAGGTGTTCCCTGGCCCCCCCCAGCTTTAGTGCTCGTACAGCGGTTGGTCGCCGACCGTGGCGATCCAGTTTCGGGTCGCCTCGACGGCTTCGAGACCCTGATCGCAGAGGTGGGCGCCGCAGAAAATCATGTCCCCAATGCGCTTCTCCCGAAGCCACTTGAGGCCCATCGTGCATTGCCGCTCAATACGTTCCAGGGGCATAGGTTGCTGTGGGCCGTAGTCCCACATGTAACACCCCATCTGCAGGCGTTTTCCGGGTGCGAGCTCCTTCAGCTTGGCAAAATTGGCCTCGAGCTCGTCCAGTTCTTTGGCTGACCACGACCAGAGCGAGATCTCGTCGCACAGTTCGAGGTAGGGACGCATTCGGTCGTCAAACTTGTCCGCCGTGTAGACGACAATCCCCAATTCGAGCCGGCGGCCGTTGATGGTCATCCGGTCTCGGATAGCCTTCACCTCGCCGACCGTCATCGAGCCTTCCTGGCCTTCGCGGGCGAAGTTGAAGAAGTCGTCCATGTACAAGCCCGTGATATTGGGCATGGAAGCCGCTAACCGCAGGACATATTCGCGTTCCTCGTTCGATGTGGCTCCCGAACTGCCCGTAATCGACCACTGCAGCTGTTTCACGTCCTTGAACGCCGCGGCGTATTCCTCAAACGGATAGGCGGGCTTTCCGGCCGCGCGGATGAACATGATGTTGGGCGTGCCCAGGTATTTCGCGGCTTCCACCGGTGTCATGCGCGAGTTGCGCGGCAGCCCGAACATACCGTCATACACGCCAGGGTGATGCGACCACAGCCAAAAGCGGTCGCGGACTCGTTCACGTTCGTCGGCCCGGGGCTCTTGACTCGTCAACGCGGCCATTCCAGCCATAGCGCTCATCTGCACAAAACGACGTCGCGTTACCATTTCGTTGTATTCCTTCCGCTTCCCTCGAGTCCGCGCACCGTTCACTTTGAATATCTTACGTACTGTGCGCCGTATTGTCCACACTCATATCAATCATGCGATACACAGCCAATCAGTTGAATCTGGTTGCGGGTTACAATCCGCTTCCACCGCGAAGACGCATGGGCTATTGCGTAGACGCGCGGTCTGTCATATCATGGAATTCAAGAGAGGCCGCGGGGTTGTACATTTGGAACACGAGACAGGATTACGGAGATGCCGCGTACCGCATTCATAGTGCT
>Ga0209606_1001050_pt1 | contig 37105 bp, 39 predicted proteins | sample AD_UKC057_MetaG_FD_184412 | JGI IMG/M metagenome (GOLD analysis project Ga0209606, IMG submission 184412) | Active sludge microbial communities of municipal wastewater-treating anaerobic digesters from USA - AD_UKC057_MetaG (SPAdes) (version 2) | ecosystem: Engineered > Bioreactor > Anaerobic >...
ACTGGACCTGGGATTTCAAGAATGAGGGTAATGGAGGAAGAGCCGTTTTATGGAGATTGAGGATTAGAACGTAAAAATTAAAATAAATAGATTCTATGCGTCTTTTGAGAAGTATGCCTCAGCCCGGCGTCCAGACAGAGCGTAAAAATCGCTCCGATTTGCATCCGCGCGGAATGAGTGTGAAACTGAAAAACCTTTAATGGTAATCGATTTTATTTGGTAATTCCCTAATAAAGGCTTCCAACATTTTACTAACCAAGAGTGCCCGAACGAATTAACATTGTAGAACTGAGGAAATACATGAAGAGTCGATGGAAAGATATCTCAGTTAGATATTTTCCAAGTATTCTTGTAAAGGTCATCGAAATGGCAGTATGCGTGGCAAACGAGGTGGAGGCACGGTTGTATTTGGGATCTGGAATAATATTATCGGTCGAGGAAATGAAATTCTAGGTGTTCCCCCACAGATATATCCGATAGTTTGACTTCATAGAAGATCTCACAGAGTATCTGAACAGTTACAAAATTAAAAAGAAATCCCAATGCCACTATCCTCATGAACACTACAATCACTTTGTTTAGTATTGTCGGTATGTGGTGCTTGAATAACTGATTTATTTGCAAGAATCATCTTTTGCTTCTCCGGATCTAATTTTCCGCTATGATAGAAGGATACTAGTGAATTCGCAGCCCTTTTACGTACTTTCGGATCGGAATCTTTAAGAGAGGAGATCAACGGCTCAATAGCTCTTGAATCTCCAATTTTACCCAATGCTTCAGCGCTATCTTCACGCATATGGGGCTCTTTGAGTTGATCTATCAACGATTCGACAGCTCTGGGATCTCCTGTGTCTCCTAATATTTGAGCTGCTAAACGGCGTATATTCGGATCAAAATCCTTAAGGCAGCCACATAAGAATTCCACACCTCTGCTAGCATCGATTTTCATTAATGCTTTTGCGGCTTCTCCACGCACTCCAGAATTAGAATCGTAATTAAGGCGGTATATTATTGGGTCCAAAGATCTACTATCCCCAATTTCACCTAAGGCTAATATTGCATTAGCACGCACAAAAATGGTAGAATCCTGAAGCAGTGCTATTAATGGGTCCACTGATTTTAAATCCCCCATTTTTCCTAGAGCTCTGGCTGCGTTTTTACGCACTTCCGGATTAGAATTCTTTAGAGCAAATATTAAAAGATCCAAAGCTTTGGGATCTCTAACTTGACTTAATGCTTCAGCAGCCTTTTCATGCACTTTAGTGTTAGATCCATTAAGGGCAGTTATCAAAGGTTCAATTGCAGAGGCACCGATTTGACCAAGTGCATCTGCAGCATTTCTATGTACACTAATTTCGCTATTATTGAGGGTGAGAATCAAAGGTTCAACAGCTGGTTCTCCGATAGCAACACACTTTGAAAAATCCCTTTTACTGATCCAATACCATGCTGCTGCTTTATCATTCTCAGGAATCCATCCCATCTTATCCAATGCATCAGCAGCACTCTCACGAACTTCATTTCGAGGATCCTCTAGGGCAACAACTAAAAATTCCGCAGATTTAGAATCCCCAATTTTCCCTAGAGCTTCGACAGCCTTTATTCGCACAGCTTGATTAGAATCTTTTAAAGCAAAAATTAAGGATTCTAAAGCTCTGGAGTCTCTTATATTACCTAATGCTTCAGCAGCATCACTGCGTACATATTCTGAAGGATTGTTAAGGAGAATAATCAAGGGTTCAATTGCTTTAGGATCCCCAATTCTCCCCAATGCTTCGGTTGCATCTCTAATTACAAATTGGTCGGAAACACTTAGAGCAACAATCAACGGTTCTGTAGCTCTGCGATCTCCAATCTTCCCTAATGCTTGAATAGTATACCTTCGTATTTTAGAATCAGAATCTTTAATATGGGCGCATAAGGGCTCCACAGATCTAAGGTCTCCGATATTTCCTAGTGCCTCAGCTGCTTCTGCAGGGACTTTTGAATCTCCCTGATAAGATAATGCTCTAATCAAACCTTTTACATCTTTATTTCTCTCTAATTTCTCTACATCTGGTTTGAATAATCTATCAAACATCTACATCACTTCTACCTCTAGGTATTCTCCAGCAGCCTGAAGGAGTGATTCCGCCCGCTTCATCAGTGACGTGCAATTTTCGGGCTTAGTATCGAGTCCTGCAGATTGCCCTGACTTCCAATTCCATGCCCGACAAGCACCTCCGCAGAGATATCGCAATGTGCATACTTTACATTGTTCATTTGAATTCACTGTATGTCTTCCAAGATCCTGGAATCTCTCTGACCTGATAATTTTCCGGAGGCCATCAATATCAATCGAACCAAGGCTCAACCCCTCACCATGCCAGGCATAACACGGAAATGCCCTGCCGTCTGGTTGGACATAGAGATTTTGTCCGATCCCACAGGACTTTGCGGGGGAAAATCCGTTTTCAATGAGATTCTGGGGATCGATATGCCCATGGATGTGTTCTTGGTTGATCTCCATTTCACGAGCTCTACCAAGAGGCAGTAAAGGACGGAACCTTATCCTTTTAATCCCAAGCTCGTTTGCAAGCGCTCTAACTGACTGACCCGGTGCTCCATTGAGATCGGGGGATGGAAGAACGGTTGCGATAGAAATTGATGCAGAACCTTTAATTGCGACAAGCCGTCTTAGGTTTGAGACAGTACGCTGATAATTCCCTAATCCCCTCCTGGCGTCATGGGTCCCCTGATTACCATCAACACTCACAACCACCTCATCAGTACTTGATGCTATTTTTTGGAGGAGATGATCATCCAGTTGCATTACAAGATTAGTTCTGAGAACTGTCAGGAGTGGTTTGACCTCCTGTCTTACAGATGCTAGAAGATCCAGCATTCTCTCCGTTTGTGGATGAACAAGGGGCTCTCCTCCGGTTATTACCAGATGTCTGAATCTAAGTTTGGCTGCTTCTTGGGCGATTGTGGGGAGTGCTTCAACCGGATAAAATACGTCTGCCTTAGGTGATGCATCTGCATAACAATGTGTGCAATTCAGATTACATGCAAACGTCACATGGAGATATAGATTATTCAACCCGATTACTGGGCCAGTCAATTCCTTATACATCCGGGAAAATGAGTCTCGTGTTTTCTGTGGACGTTTTGATAACCCCATTCCGATGAATTCATCAGCAGCAATCTCAGCATCTCCAAATTTACCAAGTAGCCAAGCGGCAATTACTCGCTTGGCTTGTGAAGCAGTTTCGGCGGGGTGAGAACCGTTTCGCATAAGGGGGAGGATCTTCCCTACTCTCAAAAGGCCATGGGAGTCGTCTGGATTATCAACTACGGCGGTCATATTTTCTTCTGAAAAAACTTCAGCAAGGGCTTTTTCAGTAATATATTCGAAAATCTGCTTATACGATGCACAATATCTGTCTCGGGAGTCGCGAGGAGACGAACTTCCATTTGTTATGAAGGCATTATAGGTACACCCACCACGGCAGTATTTTTGATGGGCACATGAAGCACACTCCTCGTCAACCCGCCTCTGCCGATAATAAAAACGTTGCCAAATCGGTGATTTTTTTAATTCTTCCATTGACGGGCAAGTTCTAATATCTCCAATCCGAAATTCCTCCATTCCGCAGAACCGCTGGCACGGGTAGATGAATCCATCGGGACCGATAGCGAGATATGCTCCAAGACAATCAGTAAATGAGCAAATCCCACCCTTTCCTGCAGATATACTCTGACAAATGGAGTCAAGTGAAAAGATCCTGATATCTTTTAAATTGTCAAGGTAGAGATCCAACATTTGTCGAAGCAAGTTACCATACGCATCCGGCGAGAGTTCCCAATCGTTAGGTGTTGTTGATTTTAAAACGGGAAGTGCCGCATGAATAGAAAAGGGAAGTCCGCGATCACGAAAGAATGAGAATATCTCTTTATATTTCTGGGCTGATTTTGCCGTGAAAGTACAGATGGTCCCCATTGGGAGACCGTATTTTTCCGCTAGTTCTATTCCTTCCATCGTACGACGGAAGTAACCAGGGCCACGTTGTTCATCGGTGATTTCTTTTGGGCCATCGAGACTAGTTCCAATAGATACATTGTGCTCACGGAATATCTCACAAAGTTCATCGTTGAGAAGCCATAGGTTGCTCTGTATGGTGAATCTAATCTTTTTTGGTGCTAGGCCTTTACGCAAAAGAGGCAATGTGGTGCGATAAAACTCTGCCCCTGCAATTAAGGGCTCGCCGCCATGAAAGGTGATTTCTAAACTGCTCTTACTGTCATTGTTTCGCAACCATTTGACGATAGCCTGGACAATCTCAATCGACATTACCGGCCCTTGCTTATGAGGGCCAAAACAGTAACTGCAGTTCGCCGGACATCCCAGTGAGGGGACCAGCATCAGGTGTTGAGACATTAAAAAATAACACCAATACCTTCATCGGTATGACCGCAATCACTATAGGCGTAATTATCCGTATGAGGTTGATTAATGACATTCTTCATTTCAATGATCTGATTTTTCTCCTTTTGATTAAGTTGCCCGCTTTGATACAATGATATCAAGGATTCGGCAGCGCTCTTGCGTATTTTTTTATTCCTATTTTTTAGGGCAGTTAGTAGAGGGATTATTGCAGGTGATCCCAATGAGATACAATTAGCCCATTGTTCTTTAATAATCCAGTATCTGGCTCCATTCTCCCCCTTATCCGGAGACCAACCCAGTTTATCTAATGAATCAGATGCTTTTCGGCCGACTCCAATAAACTCATCATTCAGAGCAGCAATCAGAGGGTCTATAGCATCAGAATTACCTAATTTTCCTAAAACTTCAGCCGCACTCTCTCGTTGGATGTTGGATCCATCCTTAAGAGCAATAATTAGTAATTCAATTGCCGGATTTCCTATCGTCACCAATGCATTAATCACAGATTTTTTTAATTCCACTTCACCCTCTTTTAGATATGAAATGAGCACCTCAGCAGATCGGGGATCTTGGATTTGTCCCATTGAAAGTATTGCGCTTTTTTTTACCTCCCCGATCCCATTTTGAAAAGTAGAAATTAGTGGATCCAAAGCCACCGAACCGAATGTGACACCCTTCGCCCAATTTTCATTCGCTATGTAATACAAAGCACTCTCCTCTGGAGTTGTGGGAATCCATCCCAAATCCTTCAATGCTCTTGCAGCATACCGGCTCATTGACCAATCCTTACCTTTGAGTATGGAGATAAGTGGTTCGACTGCCCGATTATCACCGATTTTTCCTAAAGCTTCAGCAGCGCCTATTTTTTCATAGAAATTTCCTTCATTTAGAGTTGTGATAAGCGATCCTACAGCTGGTGTACCAATTATCACAAGGGCTTCTACGGCATCGTGTTTATCATCTTTAAGAAGAGCGATAAGTGGATCTATGGCGGGTATTCCCATCTTTCCCAATGAAATTATTGCTCTTTTGCTTATGACCCAATCTTTATCTCTGCTAGCAGAAATCAGTGGATCCAAAGCATGTTCATCCCTCATTGCGGCTAAAGCGGCTGCCGCTTCAATCTGAACATATTTTTTTTGGTCTTCGAGTGCGTTTAAAAGTGGTTTCACGGCTCGGGAGTCTCCAATGCACCCTAATGCAATAGCTGCACCTCTTCTAACCTCCTCATCATCATCGCTAAGAGCGGTAATCAACGGAGTAACGGCAACTTCACCAAAAGGAATACATTTTTTCATATCTTGTTTGGCAATCCAAAACCAGGCACCATCCTCTCCTGTAATCGTTGTCCAACCTAGATTTTCCAATGCTTCTGCAGAGGTTTTACGGACGTACTTGTTTCTATTTCTAAGATTAACAATAAGCGGATCAATAGAACGAGGATCCTTAATTTTCCCCAATATATCAATTATTCTTTGCTTTTTGGTGCTATTTTCATCATTAAGAAGGGCAATTAGAGGTTCTACTGCGGGTCGGCCAATTTTTTCCAGCGCCTCCGCGGCACCTTGGTATTCGTTTGTATTATTTGATTTGAACGCTTCTATTAACCGATTTACTGCCGGTTGCCCTATCCTTCCTAAAGCATAGATTGCCCTATTCCGCAATTCATAATCTCTATCGCGAAGCGCATCTATCAGGGATTCTGTAGCTCGCGGATCGCCAATTTGACCGAGCGCATAGGCAGCATCTTTTCGCATATAACCAGACCCAGAATTTAGAATTTCGAGGAGAGGTAGAACAGCAGGCGCTCCGACTGCAATACAGTTCTTCCAATCATGTTTCGCGATCCAATACCAAGCACTATCTTCATCATTGGTTGGTTTCCAGCCCAATTTACCCAATGCTTCAACGACTTCCCTATCAGTGCGTCTGAGGGTTTTTAATAACGGTTTAATGGCTCGAGCATCCCCAATCTCTCCGAGAGCCATAGCGGCATCACTACGCACCGAATAATCCTTTTTCTCGAGAGAGAGAATCAACAAGTCTAAAGCGGGCAAACCCATTTTTTTTAGCCCCTCAATAGCACAGCTACGTAAGACCTTGTCAGAATACTTAAGCAAAGCAACTAAAGGAAATACAGCTTTTATATCACCAATCTGCCCAAGTGCGGTGGCAGATTTTCTACGGACTTCAATATCTTTATCCTTCAAGGTAGTAATCAAGGGATCAACAGCTCGGGAGTCTCTCAATTCACCCAATGCCGTAGCCGCATTCATTCTCACATCTGCGGAATCCTCGTAATTTAAAGCCTTAATTAATCCTGTTACATCGCATTTTACCTTCAACTTATTGACATCAGGTGGCCCAAACAGTCCGAAAAGTGACATCCCCATGCTCCCTTGTTTTCTAAATCTAGAATAGATTCCAAGCGTATTAAGGTGACTTTGTAATTATATCTTTATGGCTTACGCGCTTCTATTAAAAGATCCTTAGCTAACCGGTAAATCTCAAGCTCTCGCGTCGCGCCGGGAGATGGATAAGCATCCCCCTCACAAAGGAGGGTGGGCTCCCAAGGTTGCCTGACCAGCGAAGCTGGCTTATCGGTATCATGATTCGATGATTGATATTAGCCTGGAAACGAACTCTTATTCCGTTAGAATCAGGGTTGTCGGATTTACAATCGATTCGTTACACTCCCCATGAGAGTTGGATTACCAATAAGAAACCTGATTTTAAAATAAAATTGCTATCTTTTTTCTCACTACCCTAATCCAGCCCTTAATAAACGGCATCTCCCAAGTTACTGATATCATACAGATTTTCTCTTTATCCGATACAGCAATGCTTTTCCTGACCCACTTTCAGGAGCTCCCGTTCACCCTTATTTCGCCCTTTTAGCCATGCTGGTGTGCATGTGACGGTTCCGACTGCTTGCATGCAGGATTTGAACACCATGGAACAACTCGTGGTCACACGGGAAGCAGTCGAGGCCTACGAACGCCGGACAGGTTTTGTGGGCATCGGGGAGTTCTTTCTGCGGAAAGGGCTCTTTGTCCTGAAGGACGGTGAAGCATGCAAACAGAAGTAGTGGGCTCCTCCAGACTTGACGTATCTTCCACAATAGCCAGTAAAGAGGAACCCAGAATATCCTCTCATTTCAGAATAAAAAAGGTATGGTTATCTGAAAATTCCGATCAGCTTACAAGGGTGGCCTGATGCCTATGGCACAGCACTCCACCTCCCCGGTCCCGCTCTACCTTCTGCCTCAAGCACTCTCTGATGAGATTAAAAAGTACGGGGATGCCATCGCAGAGGTAAGAGTCAAGCGGACCGCTGGTCACAATTACATCCTGCGGGTAAAACACGAGATGCGAGGTGAACGCGGTGACTGAACCTGGGACACTCGCACTCGGCGAGAACGAGATCCTTCGCGTGGAGATTGACGGCGAGTCTTACCGGATTGAACCAAGGGAGGTCCGGGCTCTTCTCTTCCATGGCCGGGTCGTCCCGATCATCCAGGTCCTGCGGAAGAGCTCAGGGGATGGAAAAGATGAACCCGAGCAGATCTCCATCGAGGGGCACGCGGCCATCAACAGGGCTGGGAAGGCGGTGATCCTCTACACGCGGGCAGGTCATTTCATCATCCCGCTTGTTAGCTTCCAACGGGTCGCCAGGGGAGAAGCGGTCTCGGCCCCACTCTTTCCACTCATACCGGACTGCCAGGACGGGTCCGTATGAGCGGGGAGATCAAGAGAACCATCGCAACTCTCTTCCCGGACGGCGGGGTCGTGGAGCTCCGGGCCCTGACTGACCACTCGGTCCACAGCGGGTATTTCGATAACTTCGATACGCTGGCCGACAAGGCGGCGAACCTGGACACATTGCCGGAAGTCGCCGGGATCTATGTCACGCTGAACACGGTTGACCCGGCTCTCCTCTCGCGGAGAGCGAACCGGGTAAAGATGAACCTGGGCCGGAAGGACCCGACCACGAGCGACTCGGATGTGCTCTGCAGGAAGTGGTTGCCGGTCGACCTGGACCCGGTCCGGCCGAGTGGAGTGTCATCGACCGATAAAGAACACGCCGCCGCACTCGCTCATGCAGAGCGGATTCGGACCTGGCTTGACGAGCAGGGGTTCCCGGATCCTGTTATGGCAGACTCTGGGAACGGGGCCCACCTGCTCTACCGGATTGACCTGCCGAACGATGACGAATCAACGGACCTGGTGAAGGGATGCCTTGCTGTTCTTGATGCACTGTTCTCAGATGGATCGGTATCCGTGGACGCTGCGAACTTCAATGCGGCCCGAATCTGGAAACTCTACGGGTCCACTTCGAAGAAGGGTGACAACACACCCAGCCGGCCGCACCGGCATGCCAACATCGTCTCTCTCCCTGACGAAGTAAAGGTGGTCCCGTTTGAACAGCTCCGGCACCTTGCCAGTCTTCTCCCCAGGAACGACCCGGATCCCGGCCAGCGGACCAAAGGACGGGGCCTTGATCTTCATGACTGGCTCACAACCCACGGAATCGGCATCCGGTCAGAGAAACCGTGGCAGGGAGGGACACTTTTTGTCCTGGACGAATGCCCGTTCAGCTCATCCCACCGGGACGGCGCCTTTGCCATCCAGTTCCAGAGCAGTGCAGTCTATGTCGGCTGCCAGCATGCTTCGTGCGGAGGCGGAACACAGCGATGGCCGGAGTTGCGAGACCGGTTCGAACCGAAGAAACGCGAGCAGCGGGAGCGGGAATCCATATCCAGTACTGCACCAACCCCCTCACCCCCCTCTCCCTTAATTTCTCCGGCTGCAACTATCGAAGCCCGAGCCAAGGCAGCGGAGGTTCTGCGTTCCAATAACCCTCTCGCGTTTCTCCTGGATGTCTTCCATCGGGACCATGTTGGGGACCGGGTCGTTGCTGAATGTCTTCTTCTATCGGTCGCTTCACAATCGGTCGTCAACACCCAGGGCCTCCATGTCGCCATATCCGGGAACTCGGGAAAGGGGAAGACGCATGCCTGCCGGGCGATGCTCAACCTCCTCCCCGAGAAGTTCAAACTGAAGGGAACGGTATCAGATAAGGCCCTCTACTACCACCCGATCCCGCCGGGCACTGTCCTCCTCTTCGATGACGTGTCCCTATCCGAGGATCTGCAGGAAATCCTAAAGTCGGCGACAGCGAGCTTCCGTGAGCCGATCGAGCACCGGACGCTCACCAGCGACAGGCAGGTCCGGATCTGCACCATCCCCGAGCGGTGCGTCTGGTGGCTGGCGAAGGTGGAGCTGGCCGGTGACGACCAGGTCATGAACCGGATGCTCTGTGTCTGGATCGATGACTCGGCCAACCAGGATGTAGCGGTCCTCGCCCATCTGAAAGCTGCCGAAGCGAAGGAGGCTGTTGCCTGTGATGATCCGGACATCCTTGTCTGCCGGGCAATCTGGGAGCTTGTGAAGGAACAAGTCCTGCATGTCCGTGTCCCCTTCGCTCCGCAAGTACATTTCTCAACGGCCCAGAACCGAAGGAATCCCGGGATGCTCTTTGACCTGATCAAGTGCCACGCCCGGTTCTTCTTCCTCCAGCGTGACCGGGACGACCACGGCAGCATCATTGCGACCCGCGAAGACTTCGAGTATGCCCGCAGGCTCTTCCTGGACCTGACTGGCGATACCGGAGCCCAAGAGACGAAGCAGACCCGGAACGAAGCAGCAGCGCTTGACAGCATCGCGAAGATGGGGCTCGAGGTCTTTACCATCAAGCAGCTCCAAGAGGTCCTCGGGCTCTCCTATCACCAGGTCTACCGACTGCTCAAGGGTTATCGGAACAGTCGCGGACTCTATACCGGCATCCTCGACAAGTGCCCAGCAGTGAGTTACATCGATGCCACGGTTGCCGAGGACATTTACGGGATGGAGGTCAAACACCGGGAGCACTACTTCTCGTTTGATATCGGCCTCTACAAGAACTGGACGGCGAGAGCGGAGATCTGGCTTGAAGAGGAACTTGAGGAAGAGCAGCAAAGGACAGGAGGTCCTCGAAACAAAAGGAATGATGACACTCTTGCACCTGGTTTGCAAGACACTTGTGTGAATGAAGAAGATGTTGATTCCTGTTCGGAATCTGAAAATGATGAAGAAGGTACTGAGAGAGGTACCTCTTCAGATACCTCTTTGCATCATTTACCAGGAACGCACGGCACGAACAGAGAGATGGGTGATGATACTTTCTGTGCGTGTGTTCCGGGATGTGGTGAAAACAAATCACCCGCAGGGGCATTCAAGTCCCCGATTGCCGATTCAGGCCTGCAAAATGGTTCTCTGATCTCCACCAGCCTACGCAAAGACGTGCAAAGGAAGGGAAAGGGTGGAAAGAGCGGGAAACCGTTTCGCATCAATCCGCTCCCCGGACTCCTGGACCACCGGGATTTTGTCCGGGCCAAGGTGATATCATCCCGGTGCGATATTTGCCATGACGGAGCAGCGGTCTTCCGGTGTGCGGAGAAGCAAACCGGAGTGTGTGAGGGATGCTATGCTAAGATGATGAGGGAATGGAATGTGAATAATGGAATAATTTAAAAGGATAATTATTTGGCTCTGTAGAAGTCATCAAAGCCAACAGAAGAGAATATAAATTCGTATCTCTGGGAGATTAAATTGGATTTCAACAGAGCAGATTAATTATCAATAAATACCCAGAATATTAAAAACATGAGTGATAGTACAAAAATCGGTATAGCTTTATCTGGGTTGGTTTTAGTTTTTGGGATTGTCTTAACATTTTTTTGCTTCGAAAATTATTCTTTGGCAATACCAGGTCTAGGTTTGATTGTAGGATCTATGACATCATTATTGGTTCTTTGTTACACAGCTGCCATACAGAAAAAACAGCCCTCTTCAAATATCGAAATTAAATCTGAACAACAATTATTGTCAGCCCAACAAGAAATTAAAATGGATTCCGCAGAGGATTCTACTGAAGACAATCAGAAAGTCGATGCACTCATCAGGATACTCCGGGACAACTCCCAGAATGAATATAAGCGAGACGCCGCGATGATGGATCTTGCCAAATATAAAAATATCAGGGCAATAGAAGCTCTCGTCGCCTCGCTAGCGAGGGATCCGGCCGTAACGCATTACCAACCCCTTCGCGCTTCTATGGCCTTATCGCAGATGAACGACAAACGAGCTATCCCTTATTTGCTCAAAATAATCCAATCAGCAGAAATACAGCAGGGCGTAGATGCACTTACGCCTGCGGTCAGCTCTGCTGTAAAGGCATTGGGTATAATTGGGGACAAGAGCCATGTAAATGTGCTAATCGCATTAAAGGAGAAGATCATGCAACGGGGTGTCAAGACTTCCTACGTCAACACTGGTGTGGCTGCCGGGCGTATCTCGACGATGGATCAAGTTCGTGGCATTGATGAAGCTATAGATACCCTGAAAAAAAAGTGAATGCTACTTCTATCCTGGTAACTTATGATAAAACGCTGGGAATACTGTATAGGAATCCCTCGAATCCCTTGGTACTGTCCCTAATAAGCTGTAATTTCAGATCCCGTATCCGCAGAGGTATCTCACCCGCATGAGATAAATATCGCCTACTTGTGATCCACTCCTCGTTGATGTCTATAAGGATCGATCCTGCAATTCTCAGAAGGGATGAATCATTAGGGAATGCTCCAATGGACCGATATCTGCGTTTTACTTCCTTATGGACACGTTCAAGAAGATTGGTTGTTCGGATTCGTCGCCAATGATCAACAGGAAAACTACGATAATTCATGACATCGTACTGGAATCGCTCTATTGTATCCGCGGCACGGGAATATCCGTAAGATTCGAGTTCGAGGCTGCATTCCTGGAGTCTGCGTGGATCACTCAAAGAATATTTCAGAATCGCGACAATGTGCTTGTGGTCCTTCCTCGGTATTTTCTTCAATACAGCCCGGATAAAGTGTACCTGGCACATCTGCCAACTGCAGCCATGAAATGAATGTGCAACGAGTAATGTAATGTTTTTTATTTAAGTCATTACACTATTTTGTTATGGGTTACGTTGTTTACTTAGATGAAAAAGATCCAGAGAAATATTGTGATGATAGAGCTTATCTCGCCATTGAGAAACGCTATGGAATCCGTGCTGCTATCACACCAATGGATGCTTGGAAATTTAAAGAAATTCAGATGCCCAATATTTGTTGTTGCTGTGGAGAAGAGCTTAGTGATAATAAAAAGTATATAAAAAAAATTTGTCGATATCCTGTCACATCAATTGACGATGGGTTTCAATCGTCCACTAATTATTATTACGATCGCCCCTTCGTGTTCCCTGTGTGTCCTCGATGTAAATTTCATTATTTGTATAGTGACCTACTTATCGGAATTTTTGCCCTCTTACCCTTGATCACAGTATTTTTGGTCGGATTCATGTTTCAACCATTATTGGATAATTGGATGTTCTTCCTCATTATTTTTTCATCAATTTGGGGAATTATTTTGGTAGCACTAAATAGTCATGTAAAAAATATCCTTTTCCTTAAAGATTCCTGTTCGTCATATCCTCCGCAACAGCTAGAATTTGTAACAGTGTCTAGAGGGTCTCGAGGTGGGGAAATAACCTTTAATAATTATAAGTTTTTTAAAAATTTTCTGCAATTAAATCCTGGAGTTACATCATTTGATTGATTTAACCTAATTTCGATATCAATGTATTAAAATCCCAATTTGAAATTTTTTCCAATTATTAAAAATAGAACTGATATTACTTCCGCTGAGATGTGCATTTTGGCACTCGTACGAAATACACGAATAATTTCGGACAACATTAGATATGAAATATTTGATTATCTTTTTTTTGGTCCTCAAATAAATCTGTAAAACTAAAACAGTATTAACCCCCTCCCCAACTTAACATTCAGAAAGCCGCTGTAAATCGACTTTTTTTGTCAAAGCCCAAAGAAATAACAAGCCCGAGCAAAAGTACATTCAAACAAACCGTCTTTATCACAGATCTCGTAGTATACCTGTGGATTTTCCTCAAAGAGAAAGCATTCTTAGCCGTTTTAAAGACATCCTCAATCAAGGATCTCTTCTCCATGAATGGTGGAATATCTCGAAGGTGGTTGATCAACCGAGTTGCCAGGGATCTTAACCGAAGCATGAGTAGAGTTGTATCGGACCGGCCAAAGATCCAGATCGGATAGTTGAGTTGGTTCAATAATCTCTTCACGGAGAAGTTCTTTTTTGAAAATATCAACGGCACAACGTTGAACTTGAAGATCCCGTTCACATAATTCCCATAGGAATAGTAGCCCTTGTCGAAGACCACCAGATCCCCGATTCTGATGATTCTCCGTTGTTTCAGATCGGTCATAACTTCCTCGTAGAGGACAGAATCATGAGGAGATCCAGGATGGAGGAGTATGCAGACCGGATGGAGGGAGGGATACTCGATGACCAGGGTCAGCTTATAACCGATGTAATGGCCATGACTGGGCGCATAGCCCAATTTGAACTCTCTTTTCTCGAGTTGTTTTTTCGAAAAGGTTCTCCGGAACCAGTTGAGATCAAGTGTGATGGCGGTTGCATCGATCAAGAATGTCGTATTCCCTCGTTTCCTCCGACGTGTGCAACTGGAATTGAGGATGCCGGAAATGACGGATATGAATTGAGCCTTATCACATTTGCTGAAGAACCGGTAGATAGTGTCGGCAGATGCTACATCCTGAATCCCATAAAGCCGCGTAACTTCTTCCGAGATCTCATCTCCTGGACCACGAAGGCGATATCAACAGAGAAGAACATGGCCACTAGGGCAATTTTGATTGCCTGTTCCGCGGATGCCACTGGGGTAATACCTCTTTTCGAGAGTTCCTGTTTGGTTCTGCGGGTTGATACCGCCGATAAGACCTTCTGCAAGAGCAACCATTTTTGGGTCTTGCGGTTCTACTATCAGGGGGGAGTGCATTGTTATACCAAACTTGTATTCCTCTTCGAGTACGATCAATTTTGCGGTTTATTTTCGATTGATTTCTTATTTCGTTCAATTAAAATCTGTACTTTTATCCGATCTTTATGATCTATTCTTGGATCATGGAATAAAACAAAATTCGGTGATTTTTATGCCGGATTTTGGAGGGGGTTAAACAGTTATGCGCCTCACCGAAGGATGTATAGTCAATCCGGAGTGCCTGCTTTTCCATGGTCATGCTGCCACACCGGGAAAAATTACTTATAGAGTTTTTTAGGTTCAATCACCGAACAAATACTTCACCAACCATGCGGACCTGGGACTGATCCCAGGCTGGATGATGTTACCATGCCGGTCCTGTCTGCTGGCCTGTCTGTTCAGAGTGTCCTCATTCGATATATCTCGTCGCTTCGGCAGTTATTAGACCCTCGCGCCTTTGGTGGGGAAGAGATTTTCTGCTGCCCGGGCAACCTTCACAATCGAATCCGCGTCAACTGAGGATGTATTAGTACCTATTCTTGGCCAATTATGCTCCAGTCTGATTATTTCGATAATATTGTTCCGGGTGAATATCAAGTAGGTATCCATGCTCTTCACCCCGGCATTGTTTAAGAACTGGAATGCGAAACTCCGGTCCCCAATATTGGGATCAGCGAGCTGGGTTCGGGTAGTTCCAGAAGGAATGTCCTCCGTCTTAAATTGCCCGTACATATAATCATACTCCTTATCCACATCACCCACGGTTAATTCAATAATCATCTGCTCAAGGAAGTCTTGGTGCAATGGTTCACTGTCGTTAAACCCGATCAGATAATGTCGAGGATAATAACGGATTTGTGCCTCCGGGTCTTGCATGATAGGGATTCGCACATCTTCCTTCCCCTCTTCGTAATATATTTTGACCGTGAATGGGATATCCACGGTTTTGTCAAAAGCGAGCTCGGTGAGGTTGATTGCATCCGGCTGCACCGCAGGAATATAGGTAACCAGAGCAGTAGTAGACGGAATTAGCGTTGACGGAACAGTAGTTGATGGAGCCGGGCTTATCACCGGAGCAGGTATGCTTTGCTTGCCGACAGCATCAACGCATCCACTGCCAATGACAAGTGCGATCACGAGAATCAGCACAATAGCACAGGAATTTTTATTCATGATGTATATCTCCCACACCCTATCAGGTTCATTCTTACCCTGCAATATCCCTTTATTTCAGTCGTCGTAGCGGTACCGGACAACCTTGGCAGACTGCCTGCACACCCTCCATCTGGATCACCCGTCCTCTTCTTTCCTCTTTTAGTGCCTGTTTAAAAACATTGTTAATTCTTTTCTCTCCTAATGGGTTCATAACTGTACCCTCCCCGCCAGTGTTACCGGCCCGGTTGAGTTAACCAAGTTATTCGCCAACCCGCGGACCGTCACCGCGTTCACCCCTCATCTCGTGTTTTACCCGTAGGATGTAATAATCCCCGGGCTTATCTACCCACACACTTCCTTCACCTTCTCTGGATCGTACCGCAACGCTATCTCCCTAGTTCTTCCCCTTTGATTCAGGTGAGAGAGCTCGACCAGCCGCATTTGGTCGAACTTCCTGAGCTTCTCATAGAATCCGGTATAGCTCATTCGCACCTTCTCTGTCGCCACCTCGTAGACCGCTCCTGATGTCAGGTATGATTCGGTATCGATCGCCATGTCTGCAATCTGATACAACAGGGATTTCTCATCTGATGTCAGGGCCCGGACCGAAGCAGAGAGATGGACGTATTTCGAGATCTCGTATGCTTCGAGAACATCCTCTTCAAGGATAGCCGTCCGTCCTGCCCGCTCGGCGGTCAATGCACTCTGCTTCACCAGGTCCAGCCCGACCCGGAGGTCCCCGCATCGCATGGTCTGTTCGATGATGAGGTCGAACATGGACTCTGGTACCACATTGGGGTAGAGTCCTTTCCGGATCCGATCCTTCAGGATTTCGGATATCTCTTCCTCAGTATAGGGAGCGAAGTAGACCTCCTTGAGCTGGAGGACCGACAGCACACAGGGGTCAAGTTCCTGGGGGAGCTGGACATCCATGCTGCTCATTGGGAGGAGGACACCGGTTCTGGCGTTGGGAAACTCCTCGTAGAGTCGCAGGAGGGTGTAGAGGATCCCGTTCAAGGCCTTGTTGACGAGAAGATAATTGGCATCGTCCAGGCAGACCGAGAGAACGATCCCTTTCTCGCTAAGGGTTTTCCCAACATCGTAGATGAGCTTCCGCACCGGTGTCCCGGTCGGAGGTGGCTGATGACCGTGCAGCTTCCCGTATATCTTCGCAAAGATAGCGAACTTCGTGTGCTCAGTCTGGCAGTTCACATATACCGGGACCAGACGCCTTGTCGTCTCCTCAACTTCAGAGAAGATCCTCCGAACAGCCGTTGTCTTCCCGGTCCCGGGCAGACCCCTGAGCGCCATGTTGAGGGGGCGGCTGCCATGGAGACCAGGCTGCAGGGCAAAGGCGATGTCCTTCAGTTGAGACTCCCGGTAATTGAAATCTTCTGGGGGATAATCGATCTCGAATATATCACGGTTGCGGAAGAGCGTCTCATCTGAATAGAGGTATTTTTTCATCGTAAACGATCACTCTCAGCCAGAGGCCATATAGGCATGAACCAGGGGAACTGAAAGTGAGCTGCCTTAAAGGCAACGAATCACATCTACCAAAATAGTTGAGAGAGATCTCTGCTCATTTTCTCCGGAATGACAATCTCTCATCATTTATCGCATGAATTTGTATTCTGACACTTTGATACAGTCACGCCCAAATACTCCTTTTTTCTTTATATACTCACGTCTACCCGAGATCCCGGGAAATCCGTAGACAGGAGTATCAGCATGGGAGATTTCGTTCAGCAGACCAATGTCAAGTCAGCCGTCAGGGCACTCACTACCCCGATCGCTGACGTGGCTGCCTTCAATACTATCGTGCAGGCAGTCCTGACCACCAACCCGTTTGGGTGTACCGCATATGAGACCTCCAGCGGGCAGATGCCCGCGATGGAGAAGAACAGGGAAGGTTATACCGCCCGGATCCTCTACGAGGATGATGAAGCGAACACCGTGGGGACCATTACCGCACGGGCAGGAACCGTTGCCGGCTTCAACACCGTGAAGTCCGAGATCCTTGGCGATGCCGAGATGACCGCCGCGATGGGTGGCGACCCGGTGAACGACAGCGAGGGTGAGCGGTACTCGGCCACCATCAAGTGCCACGACCCAAGCGGAGAGATCTACTACGTGGCCTTCAGCCGCGAAGAGGTCCGCGTCACCTCCTACGAGGCCGACGCGATTCTCGCCACCGTTGAGACCTGGGCCGACACTGTCGCCGCCCTGGCCTGATCAGCGAGCAGTAGTTTTCCCTTTCCAGGGAGGGAGGGACCATGGATGAAGGATTCATGTTCCTCCTCGGTTTTTGTCTCGGGAGCCTGATGATGCTCTTTGCCGTCGTCAGGATCATCATCGAGATGCACGACCGGATGGAGCTGAACCTGCGGAGACGGTGATTCTCTCACCGTCTCTTTCGTGGACCGCTCTCCCCTCGGGGTGATTTCATGGAACATGAGTTAATCCAGATTTTTGAGATGCTGGTGGCGTTAGTGGCAGCGCTGTTTGCCTACTGGCAGCACCGGCAGAAGACCCAGGCTATCGAGGAGAAGGAAGAGGTCCTGGTGGAGAAAGAGGTCGCCGAGGCATTGCAGTTCGCTGCAGAGTCCGAGAAGAACGAAGTGGTATCCTACTTCGATCCGGAGGACGACAAGGTGACCATTCCACCTGACGCTGTCCCGTCCAGGTCCTGGAAGATGAACGATGAGACCAAGCGGTGGGTGACAGTCGGTCATACACCAGAAGAGCAGGCATCCCTTCTGCGGCAGATTGCGAATGCTGAAAACGAGAAGAAGATGCAGTATTTCATCTCGGTGCCGACAGCATACTACGAGATTGAGTACGGGCTGGTGAAGGGAGGTGGGAAGGGGGGGTAAGGGTATCCCCACTATGTTTTTATTTAGAAAATAATTCTGATTAAAATTTTTTAAGAGTTTTTCTATTCTTCCCTCTAAACATCAGTTAATAAAATATTGATCTAAATGGTAAATTGAAAGATCAATGAATCCAATAGTGGAAAAATTAAAATCTCCAGAATTATATTCCCATGATATTTGGAGATTTTTTTCTGATAATATTGTTCCTGAGTCAATAAAGCGTGTAAATGAATACTTTGCTTTTAAAAGACTTGCAAAATTAAATAGAGCACAAGAGCCATTGCCTACGGATCCAAGGCAGCTATCATCCTATCGAACAAGACTGGGAACAATGCTAGAATATGCAATAAGTACAGAAATTCAAAAAGTTCTCGAAGAGCAATTTGGCGATGAGTTTCTTTTAACATTCGATGTAGCTCATGAATATCCAGATTTTTTTCTTCGGGATAGAAAATTAAACCACATTCTAAAAATTGAGATGAAAGCGGTTGATGCCGAATCTGATGAACAGGCAGCAAGATTTGATGTTTTAACAAAAAATATTGATCCTAAAAGGGATTATTTGCTGATTGTTGGTTGGGAATGGATAGAAAGGACTACTACTGATGAAATAAATTGGGAGCACCCAATAATATTTTCACACATTTTTATTCCAGCAATTGAATTGGCTCTCGAACGAGATAAAAGGTTAATCGAAATTGGAGGAAGGATTGAAGGCGATCGAATTTTAGTACCCTCAACCAAGAATCGTGGTACTTATACTGATGATCCAGGTAATTACGGAAAGTTTTGGCGAATTATGACACGAGATCGCCGAGATGCAATCGATTTATCAGAACATGTAAAACGATTTATAGAATTTCAGAAAGAGATTGATAAAAAAGCCCCAAGAAATAGGTTTTAAAAGGGACATAGTTTATTTTGGATTTGATTATATGCATCTTTCATCATCTTATCGGCCTCTATTAATGTCAAATGGCTTTGCCTTTTTAAAATTGAAGCTTTTTTATTGAAATCTTTAAAATAAGACACGAGTGCTTTTTGTTCATCTAATGGAGGGAGGGGGATTTTCAAACTAAAAAATGTTGATTTAGAAATCCTCGGTCGTCCAACTCCTGTAATTTGGAAAACGAGTTGGCCAAAAACAATATCGCTTCTTAGCATTATTGCCAAATATTCACTATCGATTTCATATTTAATCCGACGATTTTTTATTTGCCCTTTAAATTCCAAGTCATAAACTGCCCGATCTAATGCCCTTATTACAATATTTTCTGATGATGTATATCCATCTAATTCCTGGTCTTCAATAAAAACGCATTTTCTTAATTCTGGGCGTAATTTTGAAAATAAAATATCTCCGCCCTTAAAAAGGTGGACAGTGCTTTTAATATGTTCTCCTAATAGTTCTGTTATATAGTAATCTCCGGCGTATGGAGAAATGTTTGCCAATCCAATAAATCGACATTGCTCATCAGGAGACTCGATTTTAGGTAAAACGTTGTTTGTTCTTTCAAATGCCAACTCGGCTAAAGTTGGAGTTGGATATATCGATTTCGCCAAGGCATCTTTGGCAATTTGTTTTGCAGGGTGATGGTATTGCAAATCGAGCCTATTTTGATAAATTTTCCAATTATTATTAAAGAATTCTCCAGGTGAACATAAAAAAACAAAAGGAGAGTTTCTAAGAATTTTTGATTTATTGCCTTTCTTGTAGTGATTCCAAATCTCAATTACCTTTGGAAGATCGTTTAACGGTATCAATTTCCCGGTCTCATCTCGTTCATCGCTGTATAATGGATCACCGTTAGGTTTATGGCCCACATTTTCGATATTTGCCATAAAAATATCATTTTGTAAAAACCTCTCATTCTCTGAATCTTTTTTCCTTAAAATTACAATAGATGACTTAGCTGATGAATATGGCATAAATGTAACTTCAGGAAGACTGATGATTGCTTCAACGATTGCTTCTTTAAAAATTAATTCCCTAATATCTGAATTAAGTGAGCCATTTAATACACTGTCATCAAGAATGATGCCTAGTTTTCCTCCAGGTTTCAGTAATTGCAGGGATCTTTCAACAAATAAAATTCCTCGCCTTCTTGAAACCTTGTTTCTTCCCACAATATATTTATTTAAACTAGATTTATCGGAAAAATCACTTCCAAACGGTGGATTCGTTATAATTATATCGATAGAATTATTTTTTAAAAACTTTTCAGTTTCTTTGGATATTGTGAGTGAACCGCCTTTTGGGATATATTTAATAACATTACTAGAGCCTCCATGCATTAATAGATTCATCATCGATACCCAAACCATTCTTGAATCGATTTCTACACCGAGAATTTTTTCTTTATAATATTCATTAAGAAAATCGGGGTTGGTTAAAAAATATCGGTCTTTAATCCACATCATTGTATATATTAAAAAACCTCCGCTTCCACATGCTGGATCACAAACAACTTCTTCAGGTTTTGGATCAAGCATCTGAACTAAAAACTCAACAATTACCCTAGGTGTAAAGAATTGTTGATTCTCATTTTTTTCGAATGTATTTCGAATAATTTCTTCATATATCGTCCCTTTTATATCAACTGGAATTTTCATTAATTCGAGATCTTGCAATATTTTGCAGACTTCAAATATCGCTACTCGATCACTGGTAAGTTTTTCCCTACCATTAATAAAAACACCCGGATATTCTTCACAGGCTCGGCGAAATATTTTTTCAATGCGAGAATATACGGTATCAATTGAATCGTTTGGGCGGACAAAAAAATCCGATGTATTTTTTCTTGTTTCTCTTAACTCCAATTCATCATACATTTTACAAAATAATAATTTAGAAATCTCTTCGAATCTATCTAATAATCCGCCCCCTTCAGAATCTCTAAACGCCTTGCTCATCTGACGAACAAGTATTCGTAACTTTTTCTTATCAGAAGGAGTCTTTTCTGAAGAATTAGAAGAATATTGACCACTCTTTTCCATTACAGAGTTATTTTCAATTTGGTTTTCGTGAAGAATGCTAACAATATCAGCAAGTCTATACATTCGATAGTTATTAATCGGATGTCTGATTGGTTTCAATTTCCCAGATTTATCCCAATTTCTTAATGTAGTGGTGGTTATACCTAACATTGCTGCCGCATCTTTAACAGTAAGTAGTTCATAATCTGCCATATAATTATAATGTTTTGTTATGTTATAACATTATAAAACTTTTTATTTTTATTACACCTTCAATCAGACACATTCTTTTCAACAATCTGACAGTCCTGATTGCCTGGAATACTACATACATTTCGAAATAATTAACGAGTCGCCGCATTTTAGATTTTTTAATCATCAATGGCTGTATTTGTTCGTTCCCTCTATTGCAATAAAAAGAGTAAAAAATGAAATCAAATGTATCCATGATTAATTATCGAATGAGATTTGTGGCTAGTTTAACTCCATTATATCCTTACTATAGGAAAAGTACGTGTTTTTTGTATTATAAAGTTAAAATGAGGAAAGTTGTGACAATGGAAGATATGATTCTTGAGATATATAGACGCTTATTGTTTGAGTATGGGCACAGAAATTGGTGGCCTGCAAAAACTCCCTTTGAAGTAATTATTGGTGCGATATTAACTCAGAATGTATCATGGAAAAATGTTAGAACAGCAATAAATAATTTAAAAAGCGAGGGATTACTCGATTTCGAAAGGTTACATCAAAGCGAAGTTGACACATTTGCATTGCTAATAAGATCATCAAGATATTATAACCAAAAGGCAAAAAAAATTAAAAGATTTATTGACTTTTTTTATGACGAGTATGAGGGTAATTTTCAAGAAATGATACAAGAAGAGACATTAGCTCTTCGAAGTAAATTACTAAACATCAATGGGTTAGGAGAAGAAACAGTTGACTCCATTCTTTTATATGCATGTAACAAACCGGTTTTTGTTGTTGATGCATACACAAAGAGAATATTCTCTAGATACGGTTTAATAACCCAGGATGCAAAATACAAAGAAATTCAAAATTTTTTTATGCGAAAATTACCTCATGAAATTGGAATATATAACGATTTTCATGCACAGCTAGTTCATCTAGGAAACGAAATATGCAAGACACATCCTAATTGTAATGCTTGTCCAATATTACAAATCAATAGTAAGTTTTATTGCCATTATGGAAATAAAAAACCATAAAAGTCCTTGGAATTTTAAATCCGCTTCATTTTTTTGTTTGGTTCTCTCTAAATTTTGTTTACCCACTCCCCCGCCCTTGCATCGCGCCGGGGGATAGGCAAGTATCCCCCTCTCTCGCACCCTTCGGGCCGGGCTCCTCCTCTCCCTAGGGAGAGGCAGTTATTGCGAGAGATGTCTTTCGGGCCAGTTCGGTGCTTCGGTATCTCGCAGGCCTACCAGTTGAGAATCTGATTAAATTGTGTGCAAATGGTTTTCAGTAAACGTATAGGGACCAATGTATTATCTGAGATTTTGAAAAGGCGGATAAATGGTTTTAAATTTTATGTCGGGAGACACCCTAGAATATATTTAAATATATACTGTTTTTACCTCCCCCTTAATTTTTTTAGGAATTTGACTGAGAATGTGTTTTATACGTTGATCGGTTTGGCTTTGACATGCCTCCTGCAGAGGAATAATTGCTTCATCACCGAACGATGATAAAAGATCAACAATTTCTCTCCGCATGAAATCATCTCCCTCTTTAAAAGATTCAATTATTAGTGGGATAGCAGTTATACCACAAATCCCCTTAATAATTTTTAAAATGCTGATAATTGCATTACCATTCTCTCTAAAAACATCAGACTTCAATAACTCTTTTAAACTATTAACAGAGGGTTTTCCATATGAAATGAAGATATCTTCTAATTGATGTATTAACGGAAATATTTCTTCAATAGAAGAATTATATGTCATTAATCGAACACCACCTCTTGATTCGAGGGAAGCTAAAAAATGTACGGCAGACCATGCATTTACGAAAGTAGATTTTAAAATATTAATGTCATTCGGATCTGGAAATTTTTCCAATCCAAACAAGGCAATTTTTATATGGGTGTTCAAGCATGAAATAAAACGCTCTGGTTTAGCAATTTGTTCGGAATTCGAATCAATATCCTTGGAATATTGATAATTTAAAAATTTATATAGTGTCTCTTTTACCCGCATATCACGGATTTCTGATAATATTAATACTGCATTATGCTCAATTGAGGTGGGCTTAAAATCTCCTTCAAATTTTTTGGCATTAAGAGTCAATTCTGAATATAAATTATTAATAATTACATTATCACCTATACTTTTGATAAAATTTGAAATATCCTTTAAAAAAATAAGTTCCTTTTCTGGGTGAGGCAAGGTGATGTTGATTTTTTCTTGATGCAATAGCCATAATATTTGGGGAGTTGCAGATCTTCGAAATTTTTTAACTTCTGCCCAGTCTTCTTTCGCGATATAATACCAGATTCGTTCGGATTCATTTGATGGAGAATAATAATTTCTCTCTAATTTTTTTACGATTTTTTTCTTCTCCGAAAGAGGAATGTTTTCATCAATTAATTTTTCTTTTAGTATATCTGAAGAATTTTTTTCACCTTCATTTTTAGTTTTAAACATTTTATCAAAAATTCCCATAATATTACACAAGAATGGCTTTTTCCTGTCTAGTATATTTAGATTTGTTTTCTTATTGCAAATGTAATAATGGAACTTAATGGAATATTGTCATGGAACAAAATATATTAGCGAAAGCGGTTGGATTTAGAATTTTGAAGCAACTAGGAAGAGTACGTGGCATCATCCAGTGAATAGAAACCCTGTAAAATATACTGTGGCCATCGCTGATCGGTCCATTAAGATAAATCCGAAAGAGATTACAAGTGACCAGAGCAAGAGCGGAGCAGCCGGCCGGGAGAGTTAATCCTGTCGGCCGTTCACAGAACCAGGACAACCAGGATCAGCGCAGCGAAGGGCGCCACCGAACGCAGTGAGGGCGTCGCCGGAGTAGAGCGATAGCAGGCCCCAGTCAACCTCCCGCAGGGCGAGCCCTCGATACGAGCGAAGCGAGTCGTGGGTGATGCCCGGAGGGCCAAAATTGATTGCGTAAAATATGCAGAATAAATACATTTCAAGTAATATTATATTACTTTCACGCTGCATGGCGGCACTATATCATCCATCCCGTCGATGACTATATGGTGAGAACCACAATGCATCACAACATCACCACCTTTGAACACATCGGCAGCGTGAAGAACGCCGAGGGTGTGCTCCGCATCGACATCAAGACCCGCCAGTGCGTCATCGCAAAGGGTGACGTGCAGCGCCTCATCGAACGATGGCCGGTCAGCATCTACGATATCGCCGAGGTCATCAATACCTGCGGACAGCCGGAGGCAATCGGCCAGGCCTGGATCTCCCGGTCCGGCAAAGCGGTCATGTTCCGGATTAATGGCTTCTCGTATGTGTCCCCATTATTCCAGGTGAAGGGCATCCTATCAGGTGAAAAGAAATATGCCCACCTCGCCATGATGGTCGAACAGCCCGAGCCGGGATGCCCTGCAGGTGCAGCAGCTTCGGCAGGAGTTGCGGGGGTCTCGGCATGAGCTCCCAGGTCCTCGTGCAGAGCCAGGAACGCCAGCCCATCGTGGTGGCGTTCACCTCCCACAACCTCGAATGGTTGGAAGCCATGCGGAAAGAGTTCAATCGGAGGTTTGACAACGATCTGACCCTTGAGCAGATCCTCGAGGGTGCCATCATCAACGAGATTTGGAAGTTGTCCCGCGAGATGTATATGAGCGAGGAGCAGACCTTCAGGATCGGGATAGAAGGGGAGCTGTGACCATGACCCTCACCTCCCCCTTTTCACATGAGGAGATTATCTTCGCATATACCCGCGCCGATGCCATCAGCGATGGGGTCCTGGTTGAACTATCGGACCAGATGGTCAGCGAGGCAGGGGTCAAGGTAAAGGTCGCAGTGACCCGGGCAGTGTGGGATGATTACCTGGCGCCGTCCTACTTGGACGAGCTTCCTGGCCAGAGCGTGGAAGGGAGGACCTGGGACCTGCTCTGGATTTTTGGGTGTGCCGCAAGACGGAGCCGGCATGCCAGCACGATACAGTTCCGGGTTCTGTTCGTGACTATGAAAGAATCGGGATCTATTGTCACCGATGACGTGCTCCTGAAGGCAGTATGTGGTCCCGGTGATGAGGGAGAGCCGGTGATTACCATTATGCTCCCCTGGGAGGACTAACACCATGGAAGAAGTGATCGTAAAAAAGATCATCGAGGGACCGGCATTCCAGGACAGCATTGAGATCGGGACGCCGGGAAAGGGCGGAGCAATCAAGATCTATGGTGACTTCGGCCTGCCAGATGAGTTCGAGAAGAGGATCCGGGACGCGGTCCGCCTGCGGAAGATGACCGTGGACCTCATGGAGGGGCAATGACCACCCCAAAATTTTACACGACAGAAGAAGTTGCGGAGATGCTGAAGCTGAACGTCCGGACCGTCCGGGCGATGATCAACCAGAAGCGGCTGCGTGCCGTGAAGATTGGGAACGAGTACCGGGTCACTGACGACCACCTGCGCCAGTTCATCGAGGACTACCAGACATAGACGCCGGGGAGATCTCCGGTCCGAACCACAATGCATCACTAAAGTTATTCAGACCGGCCGCGGCCCCGGCTGAATAGTACATAGCCGACCCGTCATATCTCTGTTCTGGTATCCCTCCTGCAGGTCCCGCCACCGCCTCCCGCCTGCCGGCCCGCGACAGCTCGCCTTCAGCGAGCCGTAACCGGGACCGTCTTCCCACCCACTCGGTGTTCCGTGATCTCTGTCCGCTCGTCACCCCTCGACTTCGGGCTGATGCCCTTAGTAACCGGGGGTTCCTCGCTGGTTCCTGGTTTCTTGGGAATTTCTAACGATCGACCGTGCTCGGCTCCACTCCCTCCGGTCCGTTCCGCTCGCACCGTCTCCCTGATTTCTCTTCCTATACTGTTGATACGAGGACGCCCGTGATTTCGTCGCGGGCTCCTCATCGCCGGCTGCCCTATCCCGCTCCTCGCGGACCATTGCACGGACCGCTCGTCGCTGTTGCATAAGACACTGTGATAATACCCAGAATGCCCCAGACAAGGGTATGGCCCGAAGGGCATCCTTCACGATCACTGCCTCTCCTGTGGGGAGAGGAGGAGGCCGTCCCATCAGGGCGAGGAGCGTGGGGCCGTAGCAGTGCCGGTCCCGAAAGCGACGAGAGGTCGGGAGAGAGGATGGCCACAGCGGCCCGAGCGAGCGCCGGTTACGACACGCATCAGCGAGTCGTCGTGCGGTCGCGAGTCACCGAGTGTCTGATATAGAATACCCATCCCGAAAAAAGTGATAAATTACTTAATCTCGATTTTCCGGCGCCTTTCTTCAGGTCGCGGTTCCTTTTTGGGGATTGTCAGTTCGAGCACCCCGTTGTTCATCGATCCATCTGCCTTACCCGGATCGACCTCCTCGGGAAAATCGATACTCCTTTTGAAGCCGGAATAATACCGCTCCCGGTGAAGATAATTCTTCTCTTTCTTCTCGGTTTCTTCCTTTCTCTGGCCCTGGATAGAGAGACTCTCGTTGTTGAGGTCCACTTCGACATCCTCTTTGGACAGCCCGGGGAGCTCCACATGGACCTTATAGTGATCTCCTTCATCGATGAGATCCAATGGCGCATACTGGAACATCTGCCATTCGGAGAGATCACGGGGGAAGTCCAGCGGGAAGTACGGCCGCATGAGACTGTCCACAGATCTCCTGAAATCATCAAAGATCGAGTCAAAGTCCCTGACGAATCCAGGTGTCCGGGTCCGCGGTTCAAGAGAAGTGCCTGGTGTAGCAGGAGACACTTCTGTACCTTTTTTCTTTTTGAAGAGATCCATAGGTGTTCCCTCCTATACTAACTGACGGTTAGCATTAATGAAATATAAACCTAATTTATTAGGCAAATCCGGTTCGCAAGGAAAAGCCGTGGGGAAAAATGGAATAGGTGGGGGAGATCCCCCTTCATCGGGGTACTCCTGCGAAAGAATGATAGGACACATCATTCCCCTTTGGCGAACGATTTTTTCAGTTCCTTGAATACCGTCTCCCGGGTCTCTGGTTCCTTCTCATCACGCCGCAGCGATCCGTATCGGAGCAGTAACGTCAATGAGATAAGAAGGATTGCAATCGCGACGAGTATGAAGGGATCGATGCCCAGGATACCATGGAGGATGACCTCCCTGAGGATGGAGACAATTCCCACCTCAATCATAATATCCACGGCAATACGATGCTCCCTGAGGTAGATGATCAGGAGCCGGTATATCTCGACCAGTACGAGGATATAGATCAGCTCCGAAGCAATATACTGGAAATTGAACGGCTCCAGGAATTCATAGAACATCCCCATTAACGACTTGATCATGAGCGCAAAAAGCAATAAGCATAGGGCGATGACGATGATATCCTGAATATTCTCAAGCAATCGTCGAAAGATATCATGGATCCCATAGTATGACGAAACGGTCATCCCTATTCCTCCCTGCTATCCATTACCTTTGCACGATTCCAAACGCCTGGTCGATTTCAGTTGCCGCCACTTCGAGGTCGTCAAGCATCCGGAGAACATCTTTCCGGATCTCCTGGACCATGGAACGGAGGCTGTTTCCCCGGAGGTAAATCAACCGCTTGTGGCGGTATACCGCCCCTGCGTCCACGAGGTTCCTGATATGATGATTGATCCGCGAGCTGGAGACGGCGAGATCCTGGGCGATAACATCCACGGGCAAGCCCGTTTCATGGGGCTGGTGGTCGAGCAGGGTGAAGAGGACACGGGTAGCGACCCGCTCCACGTCCCTCCCCTCGCCGATACCGAGGCTGTTACAGAACCACTGGAGATCTTCATCCTCATCCCGGAGTAGCGGCCGCTCAATCTGCTTGACCAGGATCTGCCTCATGGTAACCGATTACAAAATCTCTCTCCGCAGGATAAATAAGTTTGCAACAATATTCAAATGATATCAACATTATTGATAATTTTTAAATATATTTGATACTAAACCAATAGAATGCAATAATTTCCAGAGGTGCATATGAGTGAAGGAAATTATTCCCATCGGAGAAAGGGTTCTGATAAAACCCCTGAAAATGGAAGAGATGACAAGAAGTGGCATCTACATTCCAGAGTCCGCCCAGGAACATCGAAAAGAAGGATCCGTCATCGCGGTAGGGAGTCGGGATGATGGTTCTGCACTTCCCCTGAAGCCGGGAGATCATGTGCTGTATGGGGGATACAGTGCGGATAAATTCGAGATGGACGGAGAAAATTACGTTTTTGTTACCTTCAAGGACATTCTGGCGAAAATTGAATAGGGTGGCTGATTATGGCGACATCCAAACAGCTGATGTTTGACGAAGAGGCCCGGAAAGCTCTTCTCTCAGGTGTCAACAAAGTAGCGGACACGGTCAAGATCACGCTTGGCCCGAAAGGGCGGTATGTGGTGATAGACAAGTCCATGAACCCCATCGTGACAAACGATGGAGTGACGATCGCAAAAGAGATCTCCCTTCACGACAAGTTCGAGAACATCGGCGCGAAGCTGGTCAAAGAGGTTGCCCAGAAGACCCAGGACAAGACCGGTGATGGGACAACAACGGCAACTCTTCTTGCCCAGGCTATTCTCACCGAAGGCCTGAAGAATATTACCTCGGGGGCCAACCCGATAGAGATCAAGCGGGGCATCGATGCGGCGATTGCTGACGTTGTTAGGTACATCGGTTCGACCAGTGTACCGGTCAAGGGAAGAGAGGGGATTCTTCAGGTTGCGACAGTATCGGCCAATAACGATGAAGAGATTGGGAAGCTCATCTCGGACGCCATGGAGAAGGTAGGTTATGGCGGTCTCATCACGGTCGAGGATGCAAAAAGCCTTGAAACCAGCCTCGATGTCGTACAGGGGATGCAGTTTGATCGCGGATTCATCTCTCCGTATATGGTAACGGATCATGAGAAGATGACCTGCGAGTATGAGGACCCCAACATCCTGATTACCGACAGAAAAATCACTTCTCTTAAACAGATGATCCCCGTCCTCGAAATGGCCTCCCAGGAAGGAAAACCGCTCCTTATCATTGCGGAAGATGTTGAAGGCGAAGCCCTGGCTGCACTCATCCTGAATATCATCCGCGGGTCCTTCAAGGTCTGTGCTGTCAAGGCACCTGGATATGGAGAGGAGCGAAAAGCTATCCTCGAAGATATTGCAATCATTACCGGAGCGACGGTGATTTCAGAAGAGCGTGGCATGAAACTTGAAAATGTATCTCGTGCTGCACTGGGATCCGCTCACACCGTCAAGACAGATGGAGAGAAGACCCTTATTGTCGAAGGAAAAGGTGACCGGAAAGCACTCGATGACCGGATGCACCTGATCGAGTCGCAGATAAATATCACAGATTCCGAGTTCAGGAAAGAGGAACTGAAAAAGCGACTTGGAAACCTCAGTGGCGGTGTTGCGGTTATCAAGGTGGGTGCAGCAACCGAGACTGAATTGAAGGAGAAGAAAATGCGCATTGATGATGCGCTGAATGCCACGAAGGCAGCCGTAGAAGAAGGAGTGGTCACTGGGGGCGGTGTTACACTCTTCCGTGCCATCGGGTCTCTCGACAGGTTATCCTTCGATGATGACCGGAAGATCGGTGTCGCTATTGTTAGGCGTGCATTAGAAGAGCCATTGAGGCAGATTGCAAAGAATGCCGGTGTTGAGGGTGCAGAAGTCATCGCCACTATCAAGGGGCACGAAGAAAATGGATTTGGGTATAACGCAAAGACCGGCGCCTACGAAAACCTCATGGAGCAGGGGGTCATCGATCCGGCCAAGGTAGTGAGAATTGGCCTCCAGAACGCAGGGTCGATTGCAGGCATGATCCTTTCCACCGAAGTTGCCATTACCGATTTCGATGAGGAGAAAGATAAACAGAGTGCAGCCATCATCATCTAATAGAAAGGAGATTTCGCCTCATTTTTTTTAGTTTTACCATTCTGCCGCAGGGTCATTTCACTATAAAAACAGCCTTACACCTTTTCACCCGCATTTCTGCGCGAGCACAAAAATAACTGATTTAAGGGCTCCGTTGCCAACCCGGCTGGGGCTTCAGAACCCCATGGTTAAATTCCTTAACGAGAGGAGTATCCTTCGGCCGCAGCGGCCCGAGCGAGCGCCGGTTACCGAGTGCATCAGCACGAGGTCGAGCGCTGCGAGTCACTGAGCGTTAGTATGTGTACGGTACTCAGCGACGAGCACGAAGCGAAGCATGGTGCGAGGAGCGGGATGTAAGCAGCTGCCGGTGAGGAGTGAAACGACGAACCCGGGAGCGTCATCTTATCACAATTAACCGTGGGAAAACAGGCCCATGGTGTGAGCGGAATGGAGTGGAGTGAGCACCAACCGGAGCGGAACGAAACGAAATGGAGACAAGCACGATGGGGCGCCATCTCTCTCCTGGACCTGGTGGTCCCGCCCCTTCGGATTGGTGGGGCGGGCACCGGGAGGGGCGATCCGGAAGAGATAGAAAATTATTCCTGCACAGTCGCCGGTGTTCTGTCCAGATATTCCATGAGCTCCGCTTTGTGGTTTTTCACGAACTTTTGGATATCCTCTTCCCTGGCCGTACGGCTTTTTAAGAGAGACTCTCCACAATGGGCGCAATAGTCAGCGACCGGTGGCATGAGCGAGTGGCAATTAGGGCAGACCCGGGGCTCGAGCCGAGGAACACGTTTTTTCTCTGCTTCCTTCTGGATACCATAAACCCGGCGCAGCTCCTCATCAATGTCGTTCCCCGTTAAGTGGGCATAAACCTTGAACATCGTTGTATGCACCGATCCCCACATAATCATCTTAATTACACTCTCCGAGACCCCTTCGTTGATGAGATGAGTAATCCGCGAATGTCGGAAGAGATGCGGGGTGACATGCTTCGTAATTCCAGCGCGCTCGCATATTCTGCGGAGTTGTTTGATGACCCCGCCATTCGTGATTGGTCGCCTCAACTCATTCAGGAAGACTAATGCATTTCCCTCTGGGGTACCGGGATAATCAGCCCGCCACTGGGAGAGATATCCCTTCGCCATGATGATCCGGACATATCGGGGAATCCCGGTCTTGAAGTTCACATTGGCGACCACGCCGGTGCTATCAAAGGAGAGATCGCTCCACTTCATCTGGCCAAGCTCACCGATCCGGAAGCCTCCCTCATAGAGCATTCCAATAAGGGCCCGGTCCCGGCTCCAGCGGCAGGCCGCCAGGAGTGCCTTTACCTCTTCGGGTGTCAGGAGGTCCGCAGCCTTGTGGGTCATCGTATCCTTGGTAGGGACCTGGATTCGACGGATTTTCCGCTCCGGGAGATTGGAATACTCATTTTCGATCATCCAGAGAAGGAATTGCCGGAGGATCCGAACCCAGTCGTGCTTGGTATTCTGCTTGAAGGGAGTGCCTTTCTGGGTGAGGCTATTCTTCATCGTGTCGATGCTGGTATATACCTCGGCGATCGAAAGCTCGTGGTAAGGCCCAACAAACCGTCTCCATCCGACCAGGACATAGATGAATTTATTTGCACGGCTGGCTCCAATGTTGGCAGCGACCTTTCGCTCGGCTATGAACTCCTTGATGAGATCGGCATCCCGTTTGTTGATCCGATTCGATGCCAATGCAGCATCGATCGAATGCATGCCATACTCAGCTTTGATACAGGAGAAACGGTGTGAAGATGCTACTTCAGTCCGTACGGTAGTGGCTATCGTGGAAGATACCATAGAAACGGGTCTGAAAGGATATACAAAAACTTTGCGACCAGGATTTGAACCTGGCGTCCGGATGCCTCAGCCCGGATTTGAACCGGGGACAACCAGATCTTCAGTCTGGCGCTCTCCCGAACTGAGCTACTGAGGCGAGGAATACATTATTTAGCTCTCAGCCTAATAAATTGTATTATTTATGGGTGCATATCCCAAAAAATGCACCGATTTTTACCTTTGGTGGTGGCGTATCTGGGTTTCGCAGGAAAAGGCGGTGCTGGCGGTGGATTTGAGGAGCGGGTAACCAATCTGCTCAAATCAAGGAGATCAACCCTCGTGCACCTGACTCATAACGATCTTGATGCCGTAGGGAGCGATGCAATTCACAGAATGCGGTACGGGACGATCACGAGTATCTTCTGCTCGGTCGGGACCTTTCCCCAGGCGCTCGATGCGTTAGCTTCTGCAGAGGGGAAGGGGACAATTCTCTCCATCAGCGATCTTGGGTATCAAAAAGGGATTGAACATCGTATCCGGAGCGTATCTGAAGCAGGCTGGCGGATACAATGGCGTGATCATCATCGGTGGTCCGCTGATGAGAGAGAACAAATACAAGAGTTCTGTGATCTTCTCATGCTGGACACATCGACCTGTGGGTGTGGTATCTGTGCCAGAGATCTGCTTCCTGGTGATGAAACAGCAGCAGAGATTGCCCGGGTTGTCTGCGATTATGACCTCTGGAAGCATGAAGATCCCCGATCAGCGATGCTGGGTGTTGTCCTGCAACGGAAAAAGAACAGGGATTATGTCCGTGACCGTCTGGCAGAAGGCATTCTCACTGATGAGTATATTGAAAGGGAATACCGGGAAATCGTGGGAGACATGGAGGAGAAAATGGCAAAGAGCATCCGAAAAGCCACACTCATGGGAGAGAAATATCGTATCGCATTCTCTCCGCTTTTTGGATACCCCAGTGAGACAGCCGCCCGGATGAGGAAAGAATTATCGACCGATATCGAAGTGCTCATTTCTAAGGATGGCCGGTTCTCTCTCCGAACAGTTCCGCCAATAAGCCATATCATCGCGCGTCATTACGGGGGAGGGGGGCACCCGAACGCTGCTGGTGGATCGTTTCAATTTTCATTCCTTGAAAGAATTCGGTTCATACTTCTTGGCAGCAGCTCTCAATTCAGGCGTTTCGTGGATATCGCCGAATCTATCTGAACACCGAGGCATTTTCCACTACCGATTTCCAGTAATGAACACATGAGTCCTGGCAGTACCCTCCACATATCAGATGTTCTGCATCTCTGAATTCGAGTGCCCGAAGGAGATCCTCCTCTCTAGCATCGACCAGGATAATCTTCTGGATGTCATAATCATCCATGATTTCTGCAACAACCCCAAGTGCTGATGACCTGACAGCCAGGATATCCTGATATTCAAGGATCAGCCCCAGATTTTTTTTTGTTTCCCTGTGGCTGAAAAAAAAGACTTTCTGACCTGCAAGCGCTTCCAACTCCTCTTTGTCCGGGGTATCACAGTGGAGAATATGGCCGAAAATCCCCCTATCCCGCATCGATCGCATCATTGCATGATATACAGAGACAAGAGCCGGCAGTACCTCATCAGTGTCTTTATAATATCGATTATTCAGCCTGAGTTCCCCGGGAGATGGGAAAGCAAACCAAAGATCTTTTTGTATGGCTGAAAGGTATTCGGCATCTTTCACAAGGGGAAAGCTGTCGTATCCGATCTCTCCTGTTATTACCCTTCCCTCAGTCCCGATAAAGGAGTTGATTAAACGGTCCTGATAGAACTTTCCACCCGCACAGGGGGTATTGATCCCGGCCTCAATCTGGGGCATCAAACCTCCCTCAAGCTGAAACGTGATGAGGTCCGCCTCTCGTCCCCGCCGTGCTCTCACCCATTCTGCCAAGACTTCGCGATCAGGGATGGGTGCATCCGAACCTAATGACCTGGTCAGAAATGAGACTCGCTTTCGCATAGTAATCACGTTATTTATAGAATCATCGTCAAACCGAGATAATGATGAGTACAAGACCCGTCCTCGTGACCTGCGGGCTCCCTTATACCAATGGCCCCTGCCACCTTGGCCACCTCCGTACTTATGTACCGGCTGACTTTTATGTCCGCTATTTACGCCGGACTGGTGAGGAGGTTGTTTTCATCTGCGGGTCCGATAATCATGGAACGCCCATTGTGGTGAGTGCCGAAGACGCAGGAATCTCACCCAGGGCATTGAGTGAACAGTATCATGCTCATTTTGACCAGACGTTCCGCAGAATGAATGTGGTATTCGACCATTTTGGTATGACAGATGATCCCACCAATCACCGTCGAACCAGGTCGATCGTTGAGCGCCTCATTGCTAACGGGCACGTGTACTCAAAAGTCATCCAGCAGAGCTATTGCACAAAATGTCTGCGGTTTCTCCCTGACCGGTATGTTGAAGGAATCTGCCCACATTGCGGGGCACCTGCCAGAGGAGATGAATGTGACCAGGGATGCGGGAAACACCTTGAACCAGGCGAGATTAAGAAGCCGATCTGCACAGTATGTGGTACCCGGGCAGAATCGAGGGCCCAGGAGCACTTTTTTTTCAGGTTGAGCAGTTTTAAGGATTACCTTCTTGAACATCTTGAAACGTTATCAGGGACCCTTAATGCCCGGAACTATGCCCTTGGGTGGGTGAGAGATGACCTGCATGACTGGTGCATAACGAGAACCCTTGACTGGGGAGTCAAATTCCCGGGGCGGGATGATCTGGTGGTGTATGTCTGGGTTGATGCCCCCATTGGATACATCTCTTTCACTGAGGAATGGGCAGAGAAGAATGGTAAGTCGTGGGAGAAGTACTGGTGCGGGGACAATGCCCGGGTCATCCATTTTATTGGAGGGGACATCATTTATCACCATTGTATCTTCTGGCCGGCACTCTTGAAGGGTGCAGGATACGGGGTCCCCCATGCAGTGGTGGCTTCAGGAATGCTCAAGGTGGATGATCACAAGTTCTCAAAATCGCGTGGATACGTAGTATGGACAAACGATGATTACCTTGACAAGGGTCTTCCTGCGGACTACCTGAGGTATTACCTGCTTGCGTATACCAATCATACCAAGGAACTGAACTTTTCCTGGAAGATGTTCCAGGAGCGTATCAATAACGAGCTTGTCAACACACTCGGGAACTTTGCGTACCGGACGTTATTTTTTGCCCGGAAGGAGTTTGGGGGTATACCGGATACCGCTGTACAGCCTGATATTCTTAAGGAGATCGGGAGTACTCTGTTCCAGGTGGACTCCACGATCAGGGACTACGAGTTCAAGACGGCCATTGATGCGATGATGACCCTTGCTGCTTACGGCAACAACTACATCCAGACCAATGCCCCCTGGAAACTGATCAAGACGGATCGAAATGCTGCTGCGCAGGCCGTGAAAGACTGTATTGTGCTGGTAAGGGCGCTGGCGCTTCTCTTTGAACCGGTAATACCTGGGAAGGCACAGGAGCTTTGGGAGATGCTCGGGAATACGGACCGAATAGCTAATCATCGGATCAATGAGGCGATCCAGGATGTTTCGGCCGGACCACTCCCTATACCATCCCCGGTATTTTCCAAGCTCGATGATGATTTCATTGGTGAAATGGATAAGCTTCTCACATATCGGATAGCGGAGGCAGAGAAGAAGATGGTAAAAACAGTGACGGTTCCTTTCGAAGAGTTCTGTAAACTGGATATCAGGACGGGAAAAGTAATCTCCGCAGAGGGGGTGCCGAAATCAAATAAACTCCTGAAACTCAAGGTGGATATCGGGGGGGAGACACGACAGATCGTTGCCGGGATGGCCCAGTTCTATACCCCTGAAGAGATGGTCGGAAAGAGCGTGGTGGTGGTTGTGAACCTCCAGCCTGCCAGGATTTTTGGCATTGAGAGCAATGGCATGATCCTTGCCGCCGGGGATACTGCATCACTTCTAACACCTGAAAAACCTGTGCAACCGGGTACCAAGATCAGATAATTTTTTTCCAGGAATTCATTTCTTATTCATTTCTTCAAATTCATAAGATGGATGAAAAATTGATGGTAGGGCCAGGGATTGTCATGGCACACGTATCCGCTGACTTGCTGATTTCCATGTGTAAGTGATGCCATCACAATCTGCCCAGGTTATGTAGAGCTTTACTGTATAAGTCCCGGATTTGCTGTATGTTTTTTGGGGATTCTGAAGGCTGGACATGGTTCCATCTCCAAAGAGCCAGATCCATCGGACGGCTTTTGGTCCAGTACTGGTGTCAGTGAACTGTATCTTGTATCCATTCTTCACGTAGGTGAAGTTTGCAGTGGGTGGACAGATGCAACAATTTTCATCCTTTGCGTTAATGAAGTTGTATTTGATTTCTGGATTGGTCGCATTCAGAGTGACAAGAATGTTGGGAGTAATCTGCTTCCATCCACATATGAGGGTCTCATTTACCCAATAGGTACCGAAGGGGATGTTGAGGAACTCGTACTTACCATCAGGCCCAGTAATATCAGTTGCAACGACACTTCCTGTGGTTGCATTTATGAGCTTAATTTCCCATCCCTCAAGACCGCACTCTGGGCATTTCTGATCGCCCTTCATTCCAGTGATGTTACCATATTGTGGAATGTGTTTGTTCGTGAAGTTCACGTCCCCGACACTCTGGTCCACAAGGGTAACATCCTGCTCACCGTCTGCCGGATCGACCGCGACCCAGCCGGCCTGCATCGTCTCGCTGACGGTATACACACCCTGGATCAAGTCGCAGACTTCCCAGTAGCCCGTCCCATCCGTGGTATCCGTG
>Ga0209606_1001051_pt1 | contig 37075 bp, 61 predicted proteins | sample AD_UKC057_MetaG_FD_184412 | JGI IMG/M metagenome (GOLD analysis project Ga0209606, IMG submission 184412) | Active sludge microbial communities of municipal wastewater-treating anaerobic digesters from USA - AD_UKC057_MetaG (SPAdes) (version 2) | ecosystem: Engineered > Bioreactor > Anaerobic >...
TTAACAAGAACTCTTTTGTTATTTCTACCTGTTCCATTATTGATCTCCTTTTTCTTTAATATTGATTTTTTCCTTTTATGCACATTAATCCCAACAACAGCTTCCTTTTTGTAGAAAAAGGTTACAAGTCTATTGTAAGAAGAACCTTGCTTCTCTATTTTATCCCTTAGTTTTTGCTCCTGCGCTTCATTTGTTAATGAAGGGAAATTACCTGAAAGAAAAAGTAATATAGAGATCACCCCCTTTTTTCTATCTTATTTAAATGTGTAAATTCACCGTGTAATTTTATTGCTGCATCATTGTATAATTTCGCTATATATTTCATCTTAAACCTCCATGTAGACTGCGTAGCATCTTAGAACCGGGTCCAACCTCGCCCGCAGGGCGGCAAGCTCGACCTCGAACTGCTCACGCGGGACCAGGTTGCCAGCCTCCTTCGACTCCTGGCGTTCCTTGCGCTGGATATCCAGATTTGCTGTTAACATCCTGGTTTCTCTCGCTGTTAAACGATACACACCAGAAGATTATTTTAATCTTCCTCTCCTCTCTCTCCACATTGTCCACGATCCGCACTTTGAGCACGTAGTTGTTTCTCCCCTTATCTTATTGGGGTCTTGTGTTGGATTGAAGTCCTTATCAAAATACACCACAGGTCCCCTATCGTCGCACGGCGTCCACGGTTTTACGGGATTGGTTATTGTAATCGTCTCCACTTTCATTTATTTCCCCTCACATCTTCCTCCATCGCTTCTTCGGCTATTTTAACCGCATCAAACCAATTTAGTGAGGTGGCAATTCTTTCCAATGCCAGAAACAACTTTAATCTTCTATGGGATTCGGCTATTTCAAACCGTTCGGCTTCTCGCGCCATATCGGTCTGCTTTGCCAGTATTGAGGCGTTTAGTTTTAGTTCCCCGTGAAGCCTGTCTACTTCTTTTTTCAAGGTCTCCGCATCCGATGTCATTATTTATCCTCCGTTTTTTTTTTTGATATTTTGTAGGCACAGCCTACACAACGTTTTTGCCGATTCCTCTGGCTCAAGGAGTGAAATTGACACGATCTGTCCGCAAAGAGACTTTGCATAGTCAGGGTCAAGATGTATGACAGAAAACAAATGTGCCACTCGGCTATTGCTGTAACGATAATATTTCCACGCCCACCCAAACCACGGCGGAAAATGTTCATCTTTTCCAGAAACTGTCCCCCTGTGATATCCCATAATCACTTACTCCTCTCCGTATGCGCTTACATATTCATAGACCTTTTGGCGCAGTGCGGATAATTTTTTTCTGTCAACAGAAGTTCTTTTTTCGCTGTATGTTCCACGTGCTGTCTTTACGGTTTCTATCGCTAAGTCTTTAATATCAATAAGGATTGACTGTAAAAATACTGAATGATCTTGTTCTTTTTTTAGTAGCTCCAGAAGAAGCCATACATCATCATTCATCGGTTCGTATGATCCCTTACCTGCTGAACGCTCAATTAGTCTTAATCTTTCATCGTCTTCCATTATTCTTCCTCCTCTGACAAGCCATTTGAAAGCCTGGCATCGAGAGCCTTAGCGTATTCGGCATCCATATCGATCCCCTCTATCCCAGCGAAACGCTTAAATCTCTTAACAACAACATCGTATGATAACTTGGTGATTTCGTTATTCACGTAAACTATTGTTTGCCCATTCCAAATATACTCTTCTATGACATGACCCTTAATCGCGGTCTGTCTCGTTGGTTCCATGTTTTATTCCTCTCTTGCAAAATCGAGTCTCAACAAAACCTTCCGCAGTCTTTCTTCGACAACTTCCTTCTCTGCAGACTTCTTCGCAAGCTCGGCCTTCAGCCTGTCCCTCTCTTCCTCGATGGCCTTGGCATCGGAGTAGAGGACGTAATCGCCTTGATCATCTTTTGCCATATGTGGTAGTGGTGAGTAGTACGTCGGATTATCCCTATCATCTCGGCTGATTGATGTTATGTCGTATCTCTGCATCTCACACCTCCTTCTCTGCAGACTTCTTCGCAAGCTCGGCCTTCGACTTCTTGACCCGTTCTTCAGCCATCAGCTCTGCCGCATTGATAAGAGAATATTCACGCTTCCGGTGGGCGACGGATTCCTCCAACTCCCGCACCCGCTCTAACAGCGCATTGTGTTCCTGTATCAGGGCATTGTGCATTTCGGAGCATGACTTTCTTGATTCCCCTTCCTCCTGCAAACAGTTGCGGAGGATTTCTATTTCTCCTTGAAATGCAAAAATTGATGGTGTGTATCCGGGGTCTTCATATTCTCCACCAAGAGCCGCCTTTAGTTCCGACAATACAAACCGCTTAATACCATGCGCCTCTATCGGCCCCGCAGGGTCTTGTTGTGCCCACATTGCCAGCCTGTTTATGTGTCTAATACAACGTGTGTGTTCAGTCTCCAACTCCCGCACGCGCTCGGTGAGGGCATCATTTTCCTTGCACTCTTTCAGCCAATCGTCTTGTTTCATCCGCAATTTGGCTTCCAGTTCGCATATCCGGCACGACCCTCTAAGGCTGCCGTGTTCACATTTTGGATTGTCTCGCTCAAGATCAAGGCTATTCAACCGTGACCACTTCTCGCAAGGCAAATGACATCGCTGGTGCGGGTCACTCAACCGCTTGTCGCACTTTTCACACAGAGCATCCATTTCCGCTACATAGTCACGCTTCACTTCCTTGGTCATAGGGCCTCCGTTCTACAGTATCGATGATTATTTCATCCTGTATCATCGCTATTGTTATGTCTTTAACGCCCTTATCTTTTAGCTTCTTAACTATTCTAGTCATTACTCTTATTTCCTGTTCTACGTAATTTGTTTGGATTGCATAATTTATAAGAGTCCTTTTATTTTTTTTCATATTCATAACTCCTTTCAAGAAAGGCGTGGGCAGGATTTGAACCTGCACCGCACTACTCCGTCGCGCTGGGAAGTGCTGTTGGGTGCCGCCATGAGCGCGGAAAACGGTATTTCATTTCCATCTCCATCCGTATTGGCTTAGTCCACAACCGCGTCTACCGGTTTCGCCACCACGCCTTTTTCCTATTTCCTTCCCCAACTTTGAGGAGCAAAGAACAAAATCAATTTATCATCAGGATCATACATTCGCACAATAAAACTACTCATTTTTGGATCTTTCTTTACCGAGAGCATTTTCTTGTTAAAAAACTTTTTCTGCATATTCTTAAACCATAGTCTTATCATCCTTTCCTCCTCTTCAAAACAAGTTTCTTTCTTCCTTCAATTAGCTTTTCCTTATGCTCCTCAGACAAGGCTTTCTTTCTCTTTTTCAATACCCCTCCCTCTTTGAAAGCCATCCAAGGATATAAAGCACAAGAGGGGATGCTGCAATCTTTCTTTCCGTCTGTATAGAAACCGCAGCAATCATAACATTTAGCTTTTACAGCTTGTCTCAGCGTGAGAATTTCCCCTGAAAGATGCTTGAGCAGTTCCCTCTTGCCTTGAGCAGTCAAACCTTCTTTTTCGATCAGATTAGCATCCATAAATTGCTCCGTTCTCATCATCTTCCGACACATCTACTTCAACTATATTATATCCTATTTTCTGCATTTCCATGAAAATCTGTTTTGCAGTCATTTCACATGATCTGTTCAAAGTAGGAACAGCATAGGAAGGATTATATTCTAGCATATCATACACAATAGATTTCAATTCTTCCTGAACAAGGAAAAATTCTTGTTCCCTGTCTTCTATTGTCTCTAGTTTTGCCTTTACATAAAAGATATGACGATGAGGATGTCTTAGAAAATTAACTCTATTTGGTGCTTGTTTCCACTGATGCAATGCAGCAAATTGTGCCTTTACATAGATATAGGTTTTCATAACCATTTTTTTGTCTCCTCTACAGCAAAAGTAACTTCGTTTTTAGTAGGATCGTCTATTGTTTTTAATATATAACCAAATTTCATACAGTTATCAATATCTTTCTTTGTGATTACTACCTTTCCCCCTAACTTTTTTAACAAAATACAAATGGTGTCTGAAATAACACTCGGTTCTTCTACAAAATTTGTTAATTCTCTGTCTCTCTTTGCTTTGTCAAATTTGATAATTTTACTCATATAAAAATCCTCCTTGTTTTGATTCCCCATGACCAAGGATATTCAGGGATGTTTCTTTCCGTATCAAGAAAGTAATAAAGGTTCAGATCGTCCCTTATCTCATGAAAATTGCAAACACCTTTCTCAATAATGATTTCAACCTCATCCTTTTTCTTCCTGTCGATCCACTGTTCATTTTCCTTCAGCTCATAATCCCTACTAACTTTCTTGTATTTCGATGTACCAAGTACAAAACCCTTTTCAGCAAAGTACCGAACGAATTCCTTTCTCTGAATATCTGAGACATTATCGATATGTGTACCGGGGATGTTGATATGATGATTTCTCCAAGATGTTTTGATCAACCAAGGAGGAACAGTATAATCATATTTTCCGTTCTTCTTTCTAGGAATGATCACCCCTCCATATCTGCCATAGATAACCCAACTTGCGGTATCAACTGATGCCCATGGGTACTTTGCAATCAATTCAGGAGAGGCTATTGCGAAACCGTGCAGCTTGACTCTAGGAGTTCTATCAGGAGTGTCACAAACAATAGAGAAAACAGGATCACCTACGCTTCTAATCCATGTTGTTTTACCTACAGTCTGACCTATTCCTCCTACTCCGATGTAATCATACTTGTCAAGGTATTTCTTAAACCATTTGATGTCTTCATTAGAATGAAATACAGGAAGAGGGTGAAGCTTGTGAAAATCCTCTAAATATCTTTGCACTTTCCATGTCAGTTCAGGGTTGAAGATAACATCGACATTTACATAGATGTCAATCCTGTCTTTATTTTCCTTGATGAATTCAGCATAATCGTTGACGTAATTCCAGAATTCATCAGTCTCGTAGAAACGAAAATCATTCCGTTTCCCTAGCAGCATTGTATGTTTTTTGTAAAGACTATGCGCCCCTGAGTCTAGGAAAAGCATTAATGCACCATCGTCTTTGTTTTCTCTTCAATGTTCTTCATATAGAATTCGTACTTCTTATCTAGAAGCTCATAAAAATCACTGTCATTATTTCCAATCATGCTTGCAATAAGACAAATGGTAATAACATGATTAGGCATCTTATCCTCTTCTCTGTGGTTAGGAATAACTAATTCACAATCTTTTTTACCAAGAACGATTGCAGCATCCTGTTTCTTTAGTTTGATATAACCTTTCTTTTTCTTCATCAAACTCTCCTCTTTAGAAATCCCATTTACCGCCTTCTGCAAACTGCATTCCGGTGCAGTTCTTACAAAGATCGTATGTCTCTTTCAACTTAATAGTCTCAGGATGAAAGACATCTCCGATGATTTCTTTCCCATCATAATCGCAGCAGCAGGGAACAACTCTTCCATCCCATAACACACAAACATATCCATATTTTTTAAAATAACATTCTCCTTCTATTTCAGACTTTCCTTCTACTGCCCCTGCATAGTTCGTGAAAGGCTTCTTTGTAAGAAGCTTACTTAGATCTTTTACGCTATGTACTGTAATAATCGTGTTTTTATTCAGTAGAATACAGTGATAGATGAAAGAGAAGGGATTAAAATAATCATAGGCTATTCGCACCCTATAAGGGGATTCGGACATTACATTTTTGATTCTTCCTATAGAATCAATAGAACCGTTTGTAGAGAATTCTACCTGTATCCCTTTTTCATTTGTCTTGTGAATGAAAAGAGAAAGATTAGGATTGAGAAAAGGTTCACCAAAATGATGCAAAGCAACATATTTGTTTTCCATAACAGAAAGAACCTGATCAAATGTCTCTATTGACATATTGCCCTGTACCCTTGTCATTTTCTGATGAGGGCAATAAGAGCATTCTGCGTTGCAAAATGCAGATGTTTCTATCTGATATGCCTTCATAGTTTCTCCATACAATCGATCATGTTAGGAATTGCCTTTGTGCCTATATCAAGCAGTCTCTTTTTTTGAAAAGGAAGAACATTGTTTTTGTACCAATCATAGTTATTTATCATTTCTAAAACTCTATCCATGCACTCACGCAGAGTACCGTATTTGAATTGCATATAGTACATTTCTTCATAGCTCAATCGGTCAGGGACAAGGGGCAAGCAATCAGCAAAAACAGATTCGATCATAGCAAATCCGAAAGTTTCCTGATCTGCAAAGGAAACAGAAATCATGGCCTTTTGAAGCATGTCATAGTATGCCCTTTTCGTCTTGCATACTTCTTTTGTCACAATACATACCCATTCATTTTTGTACTCTTGTTCGATATCTGCTATCATCGTATTAAAGTAATGAGGATTCTTTTCTTTATCAAGACGGTGAGGAAACACAATGATCTTTTCTTTTTCAATTCCTTCCTTGACAAAATCAGGATAGATAGGATGTCCTGTAACAATCAACTTCTTTGGATCAATGTCCCTTGTCTGCATGATAAGACGTTTATGAAATTCAGTGGCGCAATAAATCTGATCTAATATTCTGAACCAGCTTTCCTCAAGATGCTTGCCCCAATATCCCATTCCCTTCTGTGTAAGAAAGTCATATGGATCGTAGGTTCCTGCGAAGATGCATCCTACAATCTTTACATCGATTCCTAGACCGTCCCTCATATATGCAATACTAGAAAGACCGGGATTCCACACATCGTGGAGAAAAATAATATCCCCGTCCTTAACTTCATTTTTGTAAAATCTTTCAGAAAGCTCTGCAATCTGCATAGCCTTGAAGTAATTTGTTCCAGCAATGTCGAGAAACGATCCTCTTTCTATTCTATATGTAAGAGGTTGAGGAAGAATTGTTTCAAAATTCAGATTTCTTCCGTAGAATTCTTTGTAGAACCATCTGATCCAATCCTCTGAGTATCTTTGTTCTAAAGGCTCAATAGGGAGATTCCATATTTTTTTCATTTGTCTATCTCCTTTATAATAAGCAGCAACAAACACAAAGCAGTCAAAATGTTGCTGAAGTATAACCAAGCATATAAATAAAAATTAACAGGAGGTTTTATATAATCGCAATAGACAAGGATGATATTTACAACACAAATTGCTACCAAAGTAGCAAAGCATATTGTGTTCATCATATCTTCATCTCCTGAGAAATACGGATAAGATTGAGGGCTTCTGTTCTTACTTCTAACTGTCGGAATACACCGTTAGAAACAGAAGTAGTCATTCCTGCACCAAACCCTGTTTCTACTCCTCTACATGCCATGCACATATGCACCGCTCTCATGACAAGCATAGCACCTTGAGGCTCGACTTCTTCAACAAACTTGTTCATGATCTGCATACTCAACCGTTCTTGCAGTTGAGGTTCCTTACAGTAATAGTCGATCAACCTTTTTACTTTTGATGCTCCGATCACAGTTTTATCAGGCAAATAAAGAAACCATGCCTTCCCTGAAAAATTTTGAAAATGATGTGAGCAGACTGATGTAAACGGAATATTGTCTAGCATGATAATTTCATCATAATCAAAATCATTTGGAAAACAATTCAGGGCAGGAAAACTACGAGTAGAAGGGAAAAACTCTCTCCACATTCTAGCTATTCTGTCAGGAGTGTCCTTGAGATTAGGATCGTCTTTCCATTGTTTTTCATCTGACTCTGCTAGAAAAAGACAACGGAAACACTCTTCGATCTTACTTTTCAGATTGCTCATCTTGATTCCTTTCAAAGAAGAAAAAGGCATCCGTAGTAGAAACTCTGAAGTATATTTCTTCTCCTAGAACGGGTTCCCTGCTGCCCAAGGCGACCGATTTGTCGGTGTTATTGCAGTTATACCGTTTTGTCGGCCCTTTATATTAAATGCCTTTTCCTGTTATTTCTTACCCTTCTTGCTGTAAGTGTACTTACCGTCTTTGATAACGATAGGAATGCCCTTCAGTTTAATCAAGGTATAAAGGTGGCTACGGACACGGGATTCAGTAGACTTGCAAGCTTTTGCCATCTCAGCAATCGTTGCACCGCCGTTGATGATTTTTTCATCAATGATATTTGCCTGAGAACCTTTCTTGTAACCAAACAAATCCTTTTCGACATTGCTCTGTCTCGGCTTCTTCTCGATGGCTTTCTTCTTAGCGACAGGCTTCTTCTCTTCCTTCTTCACAGGTTTCTTCTCAACGGGTTTCTCCTTCTTCTCAGTCTTCTTCGGAGCAGGTGCTTCCTTCTTCTTAGGAACAGCCTTTTCCTTAGCAACAGGCTTCTTTTCTACAAGCTTCTTCTTTTCAACCTTCTTCATTTCCTTTTCTCCTTCCTCTTCGGGATTCTCTTCTTTCGTTTCTTCTTCAGGACTTTCTTCTTCTTCTGAAGAAGGACTTTCCTCAATCGGATTAACATAAGTCATGTAAAAGTTGACGACATCTTCAGGCAGATCAGATGCTTTATCATCTGGAATCTTTTCGACTGCTTCCGCAAACTCCTTCAACAAAGCGTCTACCTTCTTACCAATCGTTTTGATCTTATCAATTCCGCATTCTTCCAAAAATCCTGACTTGTTCAAGCAAATAACGACTGTCTTCAATTCATTGAAATCAATCTTCATAAAAATCCTCCCCTCTGATTGTTTTGTTTCTTTATTTTTATTATATCATATTTTGTGCCGTTCCGTAAAACTTTTTTGCCATTATTTTTCCTCATTGAATTTAAACACTTTATGAAGCTGAACATTCAGGATTGAATCGTTCAGAGCTTTCCTTTCCTTCATCCAGTTGTAAAGGTCGATGGGCTGAACGTCCCAAGCAGGAGAAAAAGCAAATCTCGGGTTATAATCTGTCCCTTGATAATGGAATTCTTTTTGTATTTTTTTCATTGCAATAATTGCTTCATTGAAATCCTGTTTTGAAGTAACAACAAATTTGACAAATGTATTTTCAGGCGGATAGGAAAGAATATTCTTCAATTTCAAAGTTGAAGGATAACTTACGTTGCTGCTTTTGAGTTTCCAATCAACAACCCATCTTATGTTGTTATAGAAATCCTCATACAAAATATCAGGACAAGAATATGTGCCGTTTGTTTCAATAGATGTCATGTATCCTTTTTCTGATACATCACTACAAAGATTAATGAAATTGTCTTTTTGGTATAAAGGCTCTCCTCCTGTTATGATAACATTGTTACATCCGATTTTCTCTACTTTTTTTACAATATCTGAAATTGTCATTATCTTACCGCTTTTTGTTTCCTGTGCATATCTCGTATCACACCAAGCACAAGGATTGTCAAATTCTTCAGGGAGATTACATCCTGCAAATCGAATGAACGTGCAGACTGACCCTTGTGGGATTGTGGGCGATACTTCTCCGGAAACTGATTTGAAAATTGAAAAAATGCTCAATTTGTTGTCCATTGTATTCCTCCTAGAAAATGTATTTTGTCTTTCGCTTATATGAATCTTTTCTTCCTAAAGGTCTGCCTTTCTTCTTAGGTGTTTTCTTTCTAAACAAAATCCACAGCACAATGAAAGGTGCTAGGAAATCAGGTGCCCAACCAAATAAATTTCTAATCGGAGGGATTATCATCTTTAACCCATTCAGCGTAAGAAGTATCGCTTTCCCATAATTGAAGCCTTTTCAAATAAGTTGTCTTTACAGAAAAGACAAACTCTAATCTATTTTTTATCCATTCTATAATGTTTTCAGCAGTAGGATTTTTAAATGTCATATTAAGATCACTGTGGTCAAGGGAGCAGAGTACATGATTTTCAACAATGTTTTTTACCTCTGCGAAATCCATAATCATTCCTTCAGAAAATCCTTGTCTATTAGGTCTAAGTCCTACTGTCACAAATAAACGGAACGTATGTCCGTGAACTGCTTTGCATTTTCCTTCATAATCAGGCAAATGATGAGCAGCAGCAAAGGTAAAAATCTTTGTAATAGAAGTCATATATCTATCCTCCTTGTCTTTATTATAGCACGATTTTCCTTTTTTCTTAAAACTAATTTTGGTTTATCTTTAGTGATTACCTTTTCCTATCACTGACTTTCAAATAAGACGAAATTGCTTTGTCCAACAACACGCCTGTATTGACTCCTTTTAACATTGCAGCAGCCTTTAATCTTTTCCACAAAACTTTATCAATAGTTGCACCAACAGTCTTTCTGCTTTCGTCTTTCATAATCATATCTCCCTTTTCTTTAGAATTAGTTTGGGCTTTAATTTTGGAATCAGCTTTGGGACAAGTTTTGGTTTTTCTTTTAAGCCATCTGATGTATTTATTGAGTTCGTGTTTTGCCTCTTCTTTAGAATCAAACGGACCTTGCCTGTTTGAGGTTTCGTCCCAAAACCACCACAATCCTTCATATTTGTGAATGGATTTTTCTGACATGAAAATTCCTCCCTGTATTTTCTCTCTAATTCTCTAACTCGCATTACTTGACCGTTTTTCCAATACACAATTCCCTTGCTTTCACAAATCATGCTCAATGCAGAAAGAAATGAAATCATCATTGAAATAGATTCCATTTTTTGCCCTGCAAGAAACAATAGTGTTTCCGGTTCCACTTTAAGTATTGCAGCAACACGGTTCAGTTCATCAAACGCAACCTGAACTTGTGCAGCTTTTCCTGTCTCAGAAACTGCATTGAAAGAGTCATGCTTTTCAATAAGATCGATGATTGCTTTTTTCATATAGGAAGATTAAAATCTTTCCTGTACTTCAGTTCCTTGTCAATCAGCTTCTTATGTTGAGGAAACTTTATACAAAACCAATCCTGATCTAACAACCATTCTAAATAGGAATTTTCAATTTCGCAAATCAGTTCCCCCTTATGTTTACCAAAGGGGATTTCCTTGTCAACATATTCGTCTTTCATATTTTATCCTATCTTAACTAGTGTTCCTCTTATTATGTCACTAATTTCTTTTCCGCTACTTAGAAGATTGTCTTGCTTTATATCTTACCAATTCAGAATCAAGTGCAGGTTGTGCTAATTCTAATTGCTGTAAAAGAACGCAGGAAGTATCTTCGTCAATTTCCCTTTCACGATGGACAAGCATATTTACACGGATTAACTTATGTCTTTTTTCCTCCTTTGTTTGATTCAAGGCAAACATCAAATCGACATGAGCTAATTGCCCGACCCATCCTGCTAATCCGTCCTGTTCAATCTGCGCTTTCGTTATCGTACCTCTTTCAACCTGACTGCCTGTTGCAACAAGGCAATGCCTTTCCTCTGCTAATCCAGAAAGTTGTTTCCAAATGATGTCATACCCCTCATACTCTTTACCAAATTTTCCTTCAGGTTTGATGATCTGTGCATAGTCGATACAATTATGAACTAAAAGTCCTTGCACTGTGAAGCGATGAAAGGGTCCGGCATTAATGATATCCCAGACTGGTTTTTTACAACTCCTTTGGCTGAGTTCCCCCCTCTTTTCCTGTTTTCCCAACGAAGAACAATCTGTTTGACAGTCATTGTATGAAAATATCTTTTTAAGGTACCGTCTGTATAGGTAATATAAGGATAAAGTTGTTTGAAACGGTGTAATTTTGGAGTAATAGGATTTCTCGTTGTGTGTGCTGTATTTTGCAAATGTGTTGACCATCTGATGTTTCCTGGTTCGTAATGACCATCGTTGTCTATTCTGTCTATTTCGAGAGATTTGTCGGGAGGAATACCTAAATTTTTTATAATCCATAAACATGCTTCTGCTACTGAAGAAAAACGAAATTCTATTCCACGTCCTCCGTAATATTTCCATGCTCTGTTTTCTTTGTTTTGACAAACTTGTTGTTTGTTTTGTATCCTTTGATATAACCAAAGGGGAAATCTTTTGGGTTGTAAACATTTTCGACATCCTTTTGCTATTCCTCTGCATAAATTGTCGTATAAAATCCATTTTTTTGTTCCACAGCGAATGCATTCTATGAAAACATATTCTCTTTTCCTCGCCGGGGTGTGTCTCACATGTATTATCGGAGATATAATCTTCCCCAATCCGTAAATTTTTCCTACCATCTCCGGTTTTCGCAATGAATAATCCCAATCTTTTGCACGACTCAAGGGTTCTCCACCCTTTTTCTGTCCAAACAACATGTTCTGGTGTGGCTGTAAGTCCTGCATGAGTAATTGTCTCCTTTACGCCTTTATACACTACTCCTCCATGAGAAACCCAATTTTCACCGTCCCACAAAAGATGTTCTTGTGTTATTTTTTCAATAGGAATTAACCCCTTATTTGTTAATACAAGCGATCCTTCCGCTATACAAATTACATCCGGTATAAATCCTTCTACAACCTCAAGCGTATCGATGTCCCGTTTGATGTCAGAGATTGAAGCAGAGAATCTCGGATATGTTTTTACCCTGAGATTATTGCTTCCAAACATTTGCTTGAATGAGTTTGTTTTCTTGACGATTGCAGAAACAGAAATAGGAGGTCTTTTGATTGATTCAAACCATGTTGCAAATTCATATTCTTTTGGGTTTGTTTTCCTGCATACACAACATGGTTTATAATCTGACTCAGGATCAAATTCTGGTATCTCATCATCATCTGTGAGTAACCGGATTCTGTTCTTTCTCTCAGGCTTCTTGCATTCTCCTGACTGATTCTTCTCGCAGTCAAAAGCAGGATAAATGAAATTCCGATCCCCTTCAGCCATTGCACACAAACGCCTGTATAAACGTTTATCAAGGTTTCTTCTCTTCATTTCTAAAGAAACGTAGACAACTTTCAACCTCTTGAGCAATGCCTGTACTGCAATCTCCTGAAGCAGGAACGACTTCCCACCTTTAAACTTTCCTACAACTGAAAATAACCATCCTCTTTCAAATCCTCCTATCATCTCCCCCAGTTGACCGGGAAACGAAAACAATATCTCGTTGCTGTCCTCAAACGTAGCAATGATATTTTTCTTATCAAACGGATTATACCATCCTGATGTTTGCCTTACCACTTTCTTGTAGTTTTCAAATTGTTCTTTTGCTTCATCAACTTTACCAACTTCAATCAACTTCTGCACATTGCCTGATGTAATTTCAAGTTCCCTCAGTTCAAAATACTTCAGCGCGGTATCAACGTAATAGTCGTCGTTAATCTCCTGAGTTTCCATTTCATACTGTTGAGAAAGTTTTGTCAGAAATGCAGCAATGATCTTTTCTTCAGCTTCTTCAATCTTGTTTTTCTCAATATCGTAAATGTCCTTGATATGATTCTTCGGTGCTTTTTCATACGACTCGTAATATTCGATTGCCCATTTCATGACTCTTTGAGCAAAGGGGCTTTTCAAATAAGCAGGATCATAAATGGTATAGATTTGCTTGAGAAAAGCATCACTCATGATCGCTGCTGTCACAATTTTTTCTTCGACCGAAGAGTCGATTCGCCTTCTTGTAAATTTCAGCATTGGTTTAGAATTCCTATTTTCTTCAAGTGTTGTGGTAAACGAACGAGAAATGTTTTATCGGAACAGAAGTAACTCGGTAAAATAGATTCAGTAACGGAATTCTTTACGACTGCATCAAACAACCATTCAGCAGCAGTCATGCTTGTTATTTTGGTATATGTCCTCAGTCTCTTCTCGTATTGCTCAAGAAACAATACCATTTTGTTCGATGCCTTGATGAATGTTTCCCTGTCCCTGTTGCTAATCTCAGCTTCAGGATTGAACATGATTTTCTTTCGGTATAGATTTATCAACTTGCTTGACAGGTTCGGATTATCATCAACGATTTTCTTTTCTGGAGGATTTTCGTAGCAATGCAGAAACATACTCTGCATCATCTTCGATTTGCCCCATGGAAAGTACAGAAAGTTCGACAAGTAGATTTTACTCATCTGCCCTTTGTTTTCCGGTAAGTAAGTGCTGTCAAAAACGACAAAGTGAAACCGCTGCATCGTCATTGCAATTTCTTCATCGTTGAATTTCTTGTTCCAAAATTTCTCAAACAAATCGTTATCGTTGTAGAGTGTACCGTTATGCAGCTTTCTCAAAGACGCTAAATCTTTCTTCAGCATTTTCGAGTACAGGGCAGGGAGTCTAAATCCTAAGCTTTCCCAAAATTTCAAAAGTTCATCGTTCTTGCAATAGCCTGAAGGGGTTCTGCCGATCTTCTTTTCCCTCAAGCTTGCTCTCTTTAAAGTTTCCCTGAGATTGTTTACCATGAAAGCCCCCTTTCAGGAAAACCTAGCAGGTTGATAGGTTTTTCATGGTGCTCCCCCCTGCACCCCCCTATAAGGATTATAATATATATATATTTAATATAAATTATAAAAATAAATAAATTTATTTTTATAATTATAAAATTAATAATACTACGTATTATTAATTTATAACTTTTTGCACCATAAAAAACAGAATCATACTTCCCTTGTTCGCTTCGCTCACTGTCGGGAAGTATAGTTTTGCTTCGCAAAACTATGAGAATCTTTTTGGAAAGTTTATTATTTTCAAGAATGCTTGAATTCATAATATTAACCAAATAATTCCTGTTTTAAAACTATTGCTTCTTGTTCTGTTAATTCAGCAGGATCACCTTGTTCTAATTCAATAACTTCTACATGCTTGACAATTCCTGAAAGTTCCCCTGCCAATCGATGAGACATCGAAATGGCGTCTGAATCAAACAGAATGAAAACTTCGTCTAATCCTGCAAGTAGAGAGATTTGCTGCTTCGTGAATTGCGTTCCGAAAGTTGCTACTGCACCGTCGCCTAATCTCCATACATCAAAGATTCCTTCAACTACTATTGCTTTTTTATGAACAGAATCAATATTGTAGAGACAGTCCTTGATGTTTTTGATGCACTTTTCTGATGGACAATTTTGATATTTGTTTTTTGCTGAATGGGTTACATCCCTGCCTACATAGGTAACAAGTTTATTTTCTTGATAAACAGGTGCAATGATTCGATATTTGAATTTAGGATCGCTTGTTATGTTGCAGCAGTAGAGATCATATTTCTGGATTAATCTCTCCGCATCAAATCCTCTCTCCTGAAAATAGTTTTGGAAAATTCCAGGCAATTCTTTCGTACAACCTTTTGGTAAATCGACCCGCGAACCGGACTTCCTTTCAGGTCGGTCAAGATATTGGAGCGTTTTATCTTGGAATTGGTCGATGATTTGGTATGCTTTTTTCGATCCACACTGTTCAATTTCTTGTATTAGTTTTGGAAGGTTTCCTTTTGCACCACAGATGAAACATGAATAGGTTTTTGACTGAGAATTGATTCCTAGGTGATTGCTCGGATCGTCACAGAAGAGACAGTTTACACCGATCCATCCTGAAGATACGTTTCTGCCACTCTCTGTATAATCAATTCCTCTGTCTTCAAGGTACTTCAGCAGATCAAATGATTCGTTTTTCATTTCCTCTCCTGAAAGAAGGGGGAAGGGAGGGGAAGAAAGGCGCATGAATAGAGCATGGCGTCTTTCAGGGGGAAGAAACCCCTCCCTTCATCAGAAACTAGATCCAATTGTTATCCATGTAGAGGCATAGTCTCTCTCCAAAATGTTCTACAGTGAATCGACTAGATGGGTCAAAAATATCGTAGAAGATCAGGAATTTCTTTTTTTCTGTGACTCTCAATCCCCTGCCGAGTGCTTGCAGCGTCATGATTTCTGATTTCCCTCCTGCCGCATTAATAACAACATTTAATTCTGGAAAATTTAGCCCTTCTTTCCATACCGAAGTGCAGATAATGCACTTTCTTTTCTCATTCAATGCTGCTTTTAATTCTAATCTTGCTTCCCCTTCTGTTTTCCCTTGTACGAAATCTGAAGGGATATTCTGTTCTCGCATGAGTGACAAAATATTCTCGCCATGCTCTATTAAGTTCACGATTATAAGCACAGACTCGCCTTTGTCAAGGTGTTTCTTTGCTGTAGAAACAATCAGTTGATTTTTCTGAAGATTCTCGACAATAGCCTTCTGATAAACATCATGGTATTTTCTTATTTCTGCGATTTTGTAGTTTTTAGGAACGCGAAGCAGTTTGATTATTGGTTTAGCTATGATTCCAAGTTCATTGCCTTTTTGGATTGATAACTTTGTGATGAGAGGACCAAGAAGACCCTCACTAACTAATTTGGATTCCTCCTTGTCTGGTAAAGTAGCGGTAAGACCGATCCTGACAGGAGCAACTAAATTGGTTAGTATTTTGGTGTATTCGCTTTTCTCTTTACCACAATGATGGACCTCATCGATGATAACGATGTCGAAAAATGTGGACAGTTTCTCCAGAATATCTGGATCAGAGAAGGTTTGACGGGTTGAAACGACGACACTTCTACCAGTTTTTGAGAACGATGTTTCTTTCTCACCTCCTCCCAGTTTATAGACGTTTTTGAATCCAGCTTTTTTGAATTCCTGATAACTTTGGTTCATCAGGTCAATCGTATGACATAACCAAAGTACATTTCCTTCAAGTGCAGAGCAGATTGCTATGCCTAATAGAGTTTTTCCGGAACCGGTCGGTGCTTGTATAATGCCCCTTTGTTTCTTCAGAGCTTCAGCAATGATTTCCTTTTGATCTTCTCTGAGATTTATACCGGGAATATCAGGTTCTTTATAGGGCAAAATAGGATATGCGCCTTTGATCTTGTAAGGTATGCCTAGTTCATTCAGCCTGTTTTTTACTCTCCTGATGAATCCTAGAAGGAAATAATGACAGTTCTTGCCTTTTGTTATGATAGGCTTTTGCCATTCCTTCCTTTCTTTTTTCCATGCCCCTTGCCTATAGTAGACAGCATTATAGGAAAGTACAGGTTTGATAACCGCAGCTACATAATTATCTACCTTTGCTTCTATCGGACTCAGGATTTCAATGATGTGAGTTTCAGCCATTTTTATTTTCCTTTGCTTACAGCATATCATATTTTTGATGAAACCAATAAAAATAATTAAGGATTTCTCAATAATTGTATTATCTCTTTTTCTACTTCCCTTATAACTTTATGAGATAGTTTAAGATTTTCCTTTATTTCTTTTCTGAGCCAATGTTTTCTTATCCTACCGTCTCTAAAGAAGCATTCTTCAGGTGCATTTAAGATGATATTGACAACCTGTTTTGCTTCTTTTGAAAGCGGATCAAAAATTGTCTTTGCTCTGAAGATTGATTCCGGATTTTCCTCAATCATACAATCAGTTTTTTCTATAGGAATAAAGGTACCGAAGTAAATATTTGCAGCGTCACAAATCGATTCCATATCAATTCCCCTTTCTTTTGATTAAAACAGGCTTGCGTTTGAGAATGAGAATAGGCTTTTTTTCGTCTGCCTTACACAATTTGTGTTGCTCTAGCGACCTCTTAACAAGTACAGGCTTTCCCCTTACCCCCCTGTGCAATTCAACGATTTCTTTTTTTTGATCTTTGCATTTTTTGCATTCTTGATAGAGCATCCTGTATTTTTCTGGTTCTTCCCTAAGTTTCTTTTGTATATGCAGACAAACAACCATCTCCTCCCTTCTCTCCTTCTTTTTGCACCAGAAGAAATGATTCAAAACAAATCCCTCACAGGCATTCTCATTATTTATCTTGTACTTTCGAGTGACAAAACAGTAATTTCCATTTTTTGTTTTTTCTTCTGACTCATGGAAGATTTTGCAGTACTTACAAAACATACCGTTCCTCCTTTTCAAATTTGAAATTTTCCAGGCAAAATTCAGATTTATCCTTTCGGGATCAGCTTCACTTTCCTCATGTCATTTTGCTTGGCTTCTTCCTCCTCTAACCATTTTGTGACAGCCATTCTGATCAGCATCGACTCCGATGCGCCAAACCTCGCGGCTTGTTTTTGGAGTCGGACCCTCATTTCTTCCGGCATATGCAGGAAGATCGGTGCGCTTGCTTCTGCTTTCGGCATAATAAACCTCCTTTTGGCAAATGGATTGGAATTTTCTAAGTTAAAAAAATAACTAGCTAATGGATAGGTGCTTCTCTTTTCCTGTTTCAAGCTGTTCTATACCATATGATATTTCTTTTCAGATTGCGTTTTAAGCACTTTTCTTTTCTCAAACGATAGACGATATGCATTCCTTTCCAAAGGCAATTTCAGGCTTCCCCTGTATAGAACAGGGGAAAGGGGAGTAAAATGACCTTCATATTTGACCTGTAGACGCTTTTTCACCCCTTCCCCTTATGATCTCCTATACCCTCTTTTCCAAAGTCATTTTAAAACGTCAGGATTGTTAGTAATGAAATCTTCCAGTTCCTGCTCTGTAACTTCAAATCCTTCTTCTCGGATATGCTTGTGTAGGATCGACAAAGGAACTTCATCAGTTCCGTATTCTTTTGTCAAGCGATTAAATATCTTTTTGAAGACTGTTTTCAACTTCATCGGTCAACCTCCTTTTTGTAAAGATGTTCCCCTGTTTCACTGTCTCTAATTGTCAAAAGTAGTTTTCCGCGAACCTCATCACCGTAAATTCCTAATGCCTTTTTTACCGTACCCATTTCTCTGATGTAGATGTCCAGACAAAATCCTCCTTCTTTACCTCTCGGCCCTCCTGAAAGCGAAGACTCCCTTCCATCAATGCTTGCCTCAAGCCAGAAATTCCTTACGTTCCTTGGCATATTCTTTCTCCTTTCATTTGAATGAATTGGTTTATTGTCTTTCTCCTTCCCAAAGTTTTATATTTCCTTCAATATCAATGGTTAACATTTTCCCTTCTCTTAGAAGGTCTGTCAAATACATATACACTTCCAACTTTGCTTCCCTTGTCTGTGAATTAGAAATATCATTTTTTACCTTGTCAACGAAATCGTTGACCATCTCTTGCGTTAGAAAGACACAAGGAGAAGAAACAGCGGTATTCATTATAATCTCCTTTCCTATGCAGCCATGTTTGCGTATGCATTATCGAAAACTTTTGCAACAGTCTCTTCCAAGTCAACCCTTCTGATGTCAGAATTGACTTCATGGGTCACATATTGAGAGATAACAGAATGAAAATCCCATAAAGAAATCTGATCTCTCCATTTTTTATCTTCAAGCGTCTTTTGTGTCCCTGTTTCAGCAAGTTTTTCTACCTTTGCCTTTTCATTCTCAGAGAAGGGAAGAGCCTGCCAAATAGTGTTGTAAGCGACCTCTGGAACTTTTGTCTTTGCCCATTTCTTCCATGCATCAGTTTGTTGATTGTAAAGCTCCATTCCGTTCAAGATCGTTTCTGTAATCTTTTCCGGCTCAATACTGATGAGATGCCTCTTTGCATATTTGCCAAAGACCTTGCCTACTTTCATCCCGTTTGAGCAAACGAGTCTGAAAGCACCAAATTCACAAGTCATTTTCCATCCTAAGTCATAGGATGTTCTTATTGAGATGGTAGGATTTACTATATCCCCCTTCTTTATTTCAAAGGGAACATCCAACAGCCTTGCTAATATCTTCAATTTTCCCCCGTTGTTTAATATGTTTAGAGTTACCGTTGCATTTCCGTGTTTGCCTTTGATATTGTCAAAAACTGTTTCTGATAAGGAAACGATATCTTCATATGGAATAATCCTGTAGTATTCTGAACAGATACCGAATACATTCTCTTTGTTTTGATCGACAATAGCAAATTTTCCTTCCACTTGTTTCTCAGGTCTGCGACCATACCAGATAGGTTCAAGTGAAGGATCAGGGAAGTAAATATTCGGATATCTTTTCCTGATTTCTGCTCTTTCCTTGTCATTCAAAACTTTCATGGCTTTTCTCCTTTACGTTAGATTTGCGAGTGCTTTTTGGGCTTCATCATAGGCAGAGATAAACCGTTTTCTTTTTTCTAGTTTTTCTTCATGTCCGATAAACAGAAGATATTTTCCTTTTTCCCCTTTTACATAGTCATAAATCTTACGGTCATAAATTCTGCATCCTTTTGTAGTCGAATACACTCTGTACCGAGGGGGCATCTTTTCTGCTGTAGGCATTTTTTTCTCTATAAACAGTCGTTTCTTAGTCATATGCAATCTCCTTTTTGTGAATTTTTGTCCAAAGAAAACCCCCTCCGACCCATTCTTTCTTTAGAACTCCTTTTCTTTCATAGGATTTGAGAAGAACTAATGGACGATCAAATTCATAGACATGATATCCGCCTTCTGTGTAAGTATGAAAGAAAGGATTCTTTTCTCTTATAGGCGTAACAATCTCTAGACCAAAATCCTTTTCTCCTTTCTTCAATGCCTCGGTAAATTCTTTTGTTGTAAAGATTCCGGGCATCCCGATCAATGTGTACTCTCCGAGAATTGCTCTGAATCTGAGGTAATCTGACATCGTTTCAGTCTGTTTCATGGATTTCCTCCTTTCATTCAATCTTACCACACTCATCAACACGATGGAATTTGTTTGCGAGTGTTTTTAAATATTTTTGGGCTTCTTTTGCTTCTTTGTTTGTTCCAAAATCTATTCTGCAAAAATGATATGCTAATTGGGCAGCGAATTTGACATTTGCTTTCATTTTAAAACTTCCACACCACAAAGGAAAGCATGAAAAATCTAAGTCTGCATCCCGCAAGTCTGCACCCTGCAATTTTGCATTCCGCAAGTCTGCATACTGCAAGTCTGCATCCTGCAAGTCTGCATACTGCAAGTCTGCATACTGCAAGTTTGCATACTGCAAGTCTGCATACTGCAAGTCTGCATCCTGCAAGTCTGCATACTGCAAGTCTGCATACTGCAAGTTTGCATTCCGCAAGTCTGCATCCCGCAAGTTTGCATTCTGCAAGTCTGCATCCCGCAAGTCTGCATACCACAATTTTGCATTCCGCAAGTATGCACCCCGCAAGTCTGCATATCGCAAGTCTGCATTTCGCAAGTTTGCATTTACCAAAGAATTTCCTTCAACCGTAAAAATTACTTTTCCTTCTTTATTTTTAATTTCCATGATTATTTCTCCTCCTCTTCTCTGCAACCTACACCATATTTCTTTTCACTCTTACAAAAATAATCTTTGCAAGAGTCCGTTTGTTTGTGTAGTTCTTTGTGATTGCAAGGACCGATGCACTTATCAGCCATATTACACTTGACCATTTTCTTCATTTTTTCCCTCCACTTACCCATTTTTCTGAAACAAAGATCATGTCAACTCCGCACTCAGGACAAATAGGAAATCCAACAACACTAATATCAGCATAATTCGCTTTTTGTGTAACAGGCTTTCCGTTTTTATCTTTGCACTCATCACATTGCCATATAGAAATTGACTTTCCTTTTGTCTTTTCCATAAATCCTCCTTATGAGAAAAATCAGATGCTCGGTAGTGAAAGGAGAAAAAAGCTACCGAGCATCTGCTGCCCTGTGAAACCGGCATCAGGTTTCGTTAGGGCATATTCAAATTCAGAATTTTCCAGGCGAATTTTTCGATTTCTCTTTTCCGTCACAGAACCTATTATCATGTCTCAGCCAGTCTTGAGGATGTTTGCACTTCGGACATTTGTGATTGTGGCGCTTGAGCGGCGACTGAAAGCAAATCGGACATGGTTTGTTTTCATCATGCTCTATGCAGAAAAGCATACCATCCTCCTTATGCAGCAAGTCCGAGTTTCTTCTTGAAATACCTCCGCACAACCTGACAAATCCTTTTCTTTTCCGGTCCTCTTTTTGAGTAACACATCATTTGAATGCCAATATCAGTAATCCCTACCTCCCGAAATGCATTCACGATCAAAGAGCCGTGAATGTATGTTTCTTCAAGATGAGAGATTAGGTGTCCTGCATCTTCTTGGTTATTTCCCATTTTGAACATAGAACAAAACCAACAATCTCCTTCATTAGGAAGAGGCATCTTGTCCAGTTGCCTGATCGCTTTGCAGTACCGATTAATCAGATAGAGAAGTTTTTTGTCATGTGCTTGGCGTTTTGTTGCTTTGTTGAAACATCTTTCCAAAATATTTCCCTTTGCATCTGTTTCGATGCCGTCAAAGAAGGGAATTACTCTTTCTTGACCTTCGCGTTCCCTCAGAAACCAGCTCCCTTTCTCTTGAAATACGCTTATAGGCACTGGAGTATAGGTGTTGATACGTTCCTTTGTAGTAGGTGTTTTGAAGCCCCCAGAGTCAAATACGACTGTGCCTCTTTTGGTCTGTCTTATGATGTTCGTGTCATGCAATCGGATGCAGACATCCCCTTTTTCATCCTTATATCTGACAGTGTTGTTGGCTATCTTCCTTGAAAAAACGACGCCTTCTATTCCAGAAAGAATATTCGCTTTTGTCCTGTGTAGTCCGTATTCAGCCATGATTGTTCCTCCTTACAAATTGAAAGGGGTTGGTACTTTATTGACGTAAATGTAATTCCGCGTTTTGATGTTTTTGAACTGGTAGTAGTTACCATCGTCGTGCATCAGCATATATCTTTCGATAAGAGTTTCTGGAATTTCCCTTTCGATGCACCATACCCTGAACCGTTCAAATGCTGTATCTACTCTTTTCTTTTGCTCCGCAGATTCTTTTTCCATCTCTTGCAAATTCATAATTCCCTCCGTTTATGAAATAAAACCTGCTGATTGGGTTGAATCGTGACCTATCGGACGAGACAGATTGATTCTATGTCCATCAGCTCTGCCTTTGTGATAATTGTCGTCCATCCTTGTGTTGTTTTTAATCTGTACCAAGGAAGGAAATTCCTTCTTGACGAAATCTCGGACATCGTTCTTTTTGACAACTATTAATGCTTTACAGTCTGCCGGAATAAACTCTTCTTTCTTTTTGTAAAGATCGTCTAGCCGGTTGAGGATTGTAGCAACCGTCCCTGTTGCATAAGAATCTTGGGCTCTTGCTCCCTTCACTGTTCTTTCACTCATGACACCAACAGTCCTTCTCAAATACTTGAAGAAGAAAACCGCAATTTCGATGTCTGTCTTTGCACCGAGGAATGCAAGTTGCCAAGGGGAACTGTCGCTTCGTGATCCTCCGCAGCTTACAACAAAGCAATCAAATGTTTTTCCTACCCCATTTGCAAGAATTCCCTCCCAAGGAACTCTTGTTTCCTCTGATCCATCGATGTCAATTCTTGTATAGATGTCAGATTTTGGCTTTCCTTCTCTTAGGTCTGCAAAGGAAAGGGAATGCTCAGCCATCATCTGTGCTGCTTTCTTCTGGGCAAGTTCTCTTTCGTGAGGATTGCTATTCTTATCAGCATCCCCAAGTTCGAGAAGTTTGAGTATTTTCTGGATCATATCTTGTTTCTTTTCATCCATGATTGTCCCTCCTTATGCTTTCGGCCCCTGATACAGTCCGTCTTTCTTCACGATCTTCAGTCCATGACAACGCTGCAAATCATCAACATGGCGCAGGAATCTCCTGACCATTGTTTTTTCATCCTGACCATTGACGTTTAATCCGGCCTTATTGATTGCAGCAACAGCGCCAGTCAACGTCGTTCCTTTTTTCAGAAGATCGTCGATGAAAGCCGCCTGAGTCCCTTTCCTGTGTCCATATCCTACTTTTTCAATTTGAATTTTTCCAGGCGATTTTTTCATTGTGGCTTTTGTTTTGATTGCCTCAGTTGTTCTTGCTTCACAAACGGTCTTTGTCTCAGGAAAGTCTTTGGCACATGCCTTGCAGTATTTGGAGCTTTTGTCGTATGCTCCGCCCCCTGCATCCCACATATCCTGCAATACTTGACAGGCGTTTGCTGGACAGGTTTCCTTCTTGGTGACTTTTTCTTGAGTAGTCTTTTTCTTCTTCTTTTCCATAAAATTTCTCCTTTCATAAATGCCTTACAAGCGATGGATGCAGGGCTGTTAATAGGATTGTATGCCCCCTTTTCCAAAGTCAAATTCATGCCCTATCCACAAGTGCAATCTGTTTTTTGTAGTACAAAACACATCGTTTGCTTATACCTGTGATTACAGGTACACCGTTTTTGAAAACAGCCCAGGAATAGGCATCATCTCCTCCATACTTCTTTGCTGTAATCTTTTGTTTCTTGAAAAGCTTGTTCCGTTCTTTCTCGTCCATAATTTCCTCCTTTCATTCAATCTTACCACACTCATCAACACGATGGAATTTATTTGCATAGTCTTTCAATTTGCTTTGCATTTCTTTGGTTTCTTCGTCGTTACAAACAAGGCGACAGAAATGGTAAGCAAGTTGAATTGCAATTCTTTTGTCTACTTTCATATTAAGACTTCCGCACCACAAAGGAAAGCATGAAAAATCCAAGTCTGCATTCTGCAAGTTTGCATCCCGCAAGTTTGCATTCTGCAATTCTGCATTCTGCAATTCTGCATCCCGCAAGTTTGCACCCCGCAAGTTTGCACCCCGCAAGTTTGCATTCTGCAAGTCTGCACCCCGCAAGTTTGCATACCACAAGTCTGCATACCACAAGTCTGCATTCCGCAAGTCTGCACCCCGCAAGTCTGCATCCTGCAAGTCTGCATACTGCAAGTCTGCATACCGCAAGTCTGCATTCCGCAAGTCTGCATTCCGCAAGTCTGCACCCCGCAAGTCTGCATTTTGCAAGTCTGCATCCCGCAAGTCTGCATTTACCAAAGAATTTCCTTCAACCGTAAAAATTACTTTTCCTTCTTTATTTTTGATTTCCATGATTGATCCCCTTTCATTCGATTGTTTATCTTTCCCTACAAACTGGACAGTCTTTCTTCTCTACTTCAATTCCGCAAGGGCCAGTAGGCAGATTCAATTTTTCCCTGACTAATGCAACAACAGAATGGGTCTTAGGAATGACCCCGTTTGCATGACAAGCAATGCAGCGAAAGTAAATGCCCCCATCGTCTACGATCTTTTTGAAGCTGTCCAATTCCTCTTCACATTCTTTGCAAAGGTTTGTCGGAATTTTCTCATGATCGCCGATTTCCCCTGCATATCTCAAGGAATGAAAAGAACCACATTTCACGCATTTATCTTGACGACCTATGTGCGCCTGACCACAATCGTTGCAGATATATTCTTTGCAATGAGCGCCAAGCAAAACGATTTCCCCATTGTCCTTTCCGCACCGAGGGCAAATTGCAAGATGAGGATTCAGACCTTTTTCCGGATGAAGAAGTAATCTGTCAGACATGGCGTTTCTCCTTTCTTTGGGTTAGGTGGTTAGACAGTCTAATCGCGGTATCCGCACGCGTAATCATAGCCCGATTGATATTTCCGTTCGGCGGCAGCTGTCTCGCATATATCCTTTAAGCATTCTTCACAAACCCATGTTTTCTTATCCATCCATGATGCTTTGATTTTTTCTACAGCAGGTCGTTTTTCGCCGCATTCCTCTAAGTGTATTTGACAGTATCTCATCTCTCCCCGTCCTTTCGTGAGGTTAGTAAACGGTAATCTTCGTATGACCAGAAAACCCTAATGCTTCTCAAGTATTTTATCCATCGGCTTACTGTAGAAAGATTCGGCCATTTCGATTATTTCCATCTTTAAGGTTCTACCAATTCTCCTGTCTCTACAGAATAAACAGGGTACGGTGCTTTTCCGTCTTCAAAGAAATCGTGACCAAAACAGTAGGTTTTTACTCCATCTTTGATATGATCCCTGAGATATCCTGCACCTGGAGCGCAGGGTGAACAGAACTTGCAATAGGTAAAGTACGGACTCTTTGTAATAAATACATCTATATCATCCGCGTTTTGAATTGCTTCATATCCCTCTTCATTGAAAACATAATCTACAGCTTCGCAGCAATCACAATTTCTTTCTTCTTCTGGTTTTTCCTTTTCTTCACATTCTTGACAAGCAAAAATGCATTCCGAAGATTCTGCCCAAGCTTGCAAAATATCATATACGGGAATGACACCGTATCTGATTCTTGTTTCCTTATCGATATTTGTCTTGCCCATGCCATAATCGATTCCTGCGTTATTCATGGTTTTTCCTCCTTATATTTCATCGGTTTTATGCTCTACCACTTTTCCTTCTTTTTCAACCAACATTACTATTATATCATAAGATTTATTTGTCTTGAATATCTCTGCCGCAATTTGTTGTGCTCTGTAGCTTGTTTCCGCTAAAATTTCAATTTTTCTCCCCTTATAAAAAGCAATGTATCCGTTCATTTTCCTCTTCCTCTCCTTTCTATCCAAAGAACCTGTCAACGATCTTTTTTGCAATTCTGTCAAAGATCCAATAGAACGCAATCAGAATTGAAAAAACCCCGACGAATTCCATAACTCCTCCTTTGGTTACCTTAGTTTAGGTGCTTTTCTAATTAAGTCGTACTTTATACAGTTAAAAGTTTTGGCATGTTAGACGGATGTACATATAAATATGCTGTCCGAGGCTTCCCACAAAAGTAGCCAGCTTGTACAACCACACAGTTTTCAGGTAGGGGAACAGTTAGTTCCTCATAAGGATTGCTCCAAGGAGGATTGAAAGACATATCAATGTTCCTTCCATTGCTATGCCCGTCAATGCTGCAAGCTCTGTATTCGGATTTGCTTCCTCCTGACCAATTGAGATCGTGTAATGTCACTGTTTTAGTGGCTTTGATAAACACATCACGTTTACGATATTCCGGAAATGTCGCTTTGAGAATCTTTTTGATACTTGGCTCACTTGCTTTTGCTTTAATCATGGTTAACCTCCTTTACTTGAATCGTCTGTTAGCAAATCTTTGAATTTCCCTATCCGAATATCTGCTAATCTTAGCCATCAATTCCCTGAACCGATCTTTCCTGCTTTTGATACCAGTCGCTTTCTTGTGCTTTGCTTCGCCCATAGAATATTCCTTTCGGGTTGAATTTCCTACAGGAAGCAGAAACCGAGGAATGAATTGTATGATAAGGATGAAATGGTTTCTACTCCCTATAGGAAAGAGGATGCTACCAACATCCTCTCCCTACAGGAAAAAGAGAAGCACCTTATCCATCTGACTCTGAACTCCTGGGGATGATATCAATTTCCCTTTGACTAATCCTCTGTATTTTACAATACAGATGCTTCAACGGTGTTAAGCTCTCGAAGGGAAACAGGCGACTTAGCGCACGTCCTTGCTTTTTCAGAGCGGTTATAAGGATTTCGGGGATTCCTTTTTTTCTTCCCCTGCTCGATATGAAATTAGGAAAGAACGGTTAGAGGCTTCCCTAAGGGAAGAGGATCACGCGAATTTCACGCCTGAAACGGTCGCAATGCCTTTTTGCGCCTTGCGTAGGAACGTCCTACGCTTGCCTTATCTCTTAGGATACTGATAAAGCTTAAATGCAGTATAAAGGAAAACAGCAATATGTCAATATGTCCAACTTAATTATTTTCCTTAATAATATCAATAAGGAATCTCTGTTTCCAAATAAATAAATGATACCAAAGCATATATAATACCGATATAATAACATTGTATTCCACATATAATTGCCTTTTCCATCTGCTATTCCAACGCTCATATTTGACCTTTTCCAAAGTCAAATTCTCAAATTCCATAATCTTCTCAGTTGTCAGCATTTCCTTTTGTATCAATGTTCCATTTTCAAATTGTAAAATTACCAGCGAAAATTCATGTTTTTGGCTTTATACCAGCTTTTACTCCGGGAATCTGCATCCGACTAAACTGTTTTTCCTTCCTTACCGTAGCGAACATGCTTACAATCACAAAGATTCGTACCGTTCGCACCTAATCTGCAAAGCATTGAAAACACTTGACAAATTCATGTTGTAAAAACGATACAATTAGCTATATCAAAACGATATAAGAGATATATCAGTCTGATAAGCTAAACATATAACTATATTAAGGAAAAGCAATAATTGTGCAAGAAATGAAAACAGGCACAGGAATAGCATGTATAAAGGAAAGCAATTTAGCAATTAGACGGTAAAGAAAAAGCTTGACAAACGGTAAAAAACAGTTTAGACAGTAGTCAACAAAAAAATGCTCTTTGACAACTGAATAAGGAAAAGGTTTTTTGATCCTGCTCTAGCAGGAAGAGAAAACCTTGTTAGCCTCTAACCAATCAAATTGAAAGGGGAAAAATTATGACGACGAAAAAAGCAGAAGAGGCAAACAAGGCGAAGGCAAACAAGGCGAAGGCAAACAAGGAAAAAGTGACAGTAGTCAAAAGGACTAAAGAAGGATTGGTCCTTCTGAAGAACCTGCAAGGCAAGGATGCACAAAAGGTTAAAGCGATCTTCAGCAAAGCAGGGGCAACAGACTACAGGGACAGGGGAACGGAAAGAATCAGTCAATGTTCCCTGATTAACAAAAGACTGCATGAAGGAAAAAAGGTTTCTGAGATTGCGGAAGAGTTAATCGCTCTCAAAATGTTCCCTGTCAAACACGTCTACGAAAGCGAAGAGGAAACGAAAAAAGCTTGTATAAGCAGGATTCGCACGCATATGCAATGCAGTAAGAAAAGAGGCGTCGATCTGAGTGCGAGAAGCTAACAAAAAAGAGAAGCCCTTCATAAGTCAATATGCATTATGAAGGGCTTTTTCTTTGCCTGTAATTCAAGCTCAGCAGGGACAAAAGGGACAAGGGCAATAGGATATATCAAATTGATATAAGATTACTACAAGGGGCAATCCCAGATATGCCTGATAGTGGTTGACGCCTGGTAGGGTTTTTTTGTTCCTCGTAGGGTTTTTTTGTTCCTCGTAGGGTTTTTTTTGTTCCTCGGAAAATTGACAGCGAATCAAAGTAGGGTTTTTTTGTTCCTCGGAAAATTGACAGCGAATCAAACCAATAAACCTTTGTTGCATTTTCGCCACTCAAAAGGCGCAAATAACACATGGGCAAAGGGCTATATCAATCCTATATCAGATTGATATAAGGATACATAGTGCACGTTATGCGTCCTAATATAGTCAAGTCATTGTTATCACTAGCTTTCCCCTTGTTTATCCTGCCTGTCGGTGCATGTTCGTAAGGTTCGCAGGGTTCGTATCCTTTGCCTAACCTGTTGATATCATTAGGCAAGGTACCCCTGCCAAAATCTCACGACCCCCTACCCCTTTTTCCTCGACAGGGACCCAACCGCAATTTTTTTTCCAAAAAATGATGCAGGTACTTAGTGGAATGATCTTATAGTACACAAGATTTTTCCAAAAATCATATGAATCTATTAGTAATTCATGGTATGCTTCTTATATAAGGCAGCTTCTATCACAGGATTGACTTTATAATCTTCTAATCTATTATAAAAGGCATCAGGCAGACAGAAAGACAGGTATCTACGAAGGAAGAAAGGGAGGTAGGAAAAAGATGATACTGAAGATGAAGGCAGCAGGGAACGGAGGAAGGCGGACATATATCGATCAGATTATTGAGATCGATTCCTACAGGAAAAATTTGTCTAAAGAGGAAGTAACAAATTGGTGCAAAGGAGCAGACAGGGAAGTAGTCAACAGAGAGAAAAGCAAGAAGGAAGGAAATCAGGTTATCTGGATGGCTGTTAGGATTTCCTCTTGTCTAGGATGGTTGACTGTTATTTGCGATGGAGAAGTCTACTTGATGAATGACAAGGGGGAAACGATAGAAAGGTTGTTCTAACGAATTTTGTCTGCCTATTGACAAAATCCCTTCGGTTGTCTACTGTGATAGAAAACTGAAGGGATTTTCTTTTTATGAAAGGAAACTTTGCTGATAAACTTGGTTCTTTAGACTTGGTAAAGGGGGATGTACGAGAAGGACATAAGCTGATTGCCTGGGATGCTATACAGGAATGTGCTGATTCCGAATGTCCCTTGCATGATCAATGTCGGTATGTAAAGAAGGGGCCGTGTTCAGTACAGTTGCGGTATGTAGAAACGATTGTTCGCACAGTTATCGAAAATTTCAAGTATCTAGACGATATGCAGCTATTGAAGATCGGGATGCATCTTGTTCCCCTGTATTCTATGCTTGCACGATTTAAAATTATTGAACGGTCTGTCTCTGCTGACAAGGTTGTGCAGGTGACTCCGAAAGGAATGTTCATTCATCCTATCTTCAACGAGATACGGAAGACTATGACGACGATTGCGATTGTATGGAAGGAATTGATGGTAAAACCTATCTATCCTGAACTGCCTGATCCTGAACATCCTGAGAAGGAAAGTGTTGAAAAAGACCCCCGGATCATTCACGGTGATCCTGAATACTACAAGAAGCTTCAGGAGAAGCCTGAACTGAAGAAGAAGGGGGTAATCCGATGAATGCTCGAACATCAGTCAGGGGCAAGCTTATTTTAAGGAAGAGGAGTCCTGTCAATACGAATTCTGTTGCATTTAGGAATATGGAAGATATCTATGTTGAAGGAACAGAGCTTCCGAAATATTCTATCTATACTCCTAATTCCTACAAAGACGGTCCTGAAGGGTTTATCAAGTGGGCTGAAGAGAATGTTTGCATCCCTATCTATCCTGAAGGAAGCGATATCAGTGTCTGGTGTCCTATCAAGGATTTGCCTAAAGAGAAGAATTCTAAGACAGGGAGAAGCTACTGGGATTTTTGGGAGGAGCAGAAGAGAGTTGCTAGGAACTGTCTTCGCATGATTGATGGACGGTTTGTCTACAAGCTGATTATTCTCTGTTGGATGCGCGGAGAGGGCAAGTGCCAAGTGAAGGGCAGTAAAGTTTTGATGTTTGATGGCACTATAAAGAAAGTTGAGGATGTTAAAGTTGGTGATCTTTTGATGGGGGATGACAATAATCCACGTAGGGTGTTGTCTCTTGCAAGTGGTGTTGATGAAATGTTCAAAGTGACACCGATGAAGGGGGAATCTTTTACTGTTACTGGAGATCATATCTTATCTTTGAAAGGACGAAGACGATTTGTAAACAGGGACGGTGCTCCTTATTATGATCCTAATGAAGATGTAATAACGGACATCTCATTAAATGATTACATGCAGACGAATGATAGTTTCAAGAGATACCATCTTCTTTTCAAAGTGCCCGTTGAATTTCCTGAGCAAGATGTTGAAATTGATCCATATTTTCTTGGGTTGTGGTTGGGGGAAGGCAATTCCAACACTCCTTCTATAACTACTATGGATAAGGAGGTTGTGGATTTTTTACAAACATATGCAAATCAATTAGGGATGATGGTTAGTGTTAGAGGAAAGAAGGGGAGTAAAGCTAAGCTTTATAATATCGTAGCTAAGAAGAGAGGACTTCCTGGGATGAATCATTTACTGAACCTTCTCAGGAAGCATAATCTTTTATGGAATAAACATATCCCTCAAGAGTATAAAGCTAATTCTCGTAAAAATAGATTGAGTCTTTTGGCGGGAATTGTGGATACTACTGATGGTTATGTAAATAGAAACTCTGTTCAAATTACTATTAAAGGCAAAAGGTTTTCTGATGATATTGCATTTTTAGCACGTTCACTAGGATTTCATGTGGAAACAAAGAGATGTACTAAGTGCATTAAAAGTACAGGGTTTCGTGGAACATACTATCGAATAGGCATTTCAGGCGATTGTTCAATTATACCTACTCGTATTAGTAGAAAGAAAATATCTGTAAGAAGGAGCACAAAGGATGTCCTTGTTACTGGTATTAAGAAAATCAAATCTGTTGGAAAAAAGGAATATTATGGGTTTACTTTAGATGGTAATGGGAGATATATAATGGGTGATTTTACTGTCACTCATAATTCGCTCTTTGCATGTCTGATTCAGTTATGGAAATTCTTTAATTGGACAAGACAGAATATTGTTCTTGGTGCAAATAGCAAGGAGCAGATTACCTTTGTTCATTACGACATCATGAGAGATATCATTTTGAATAGTCCTAATCTTCTTTTGACTGTAGGAAAGAAGAACGTGCAGGAGAAGCAGATTCGGATCAAGGACAAGAATGATAACATCGTCAACGTGATCAGGGCGATTTCATCCTTTAGCGGTATCGTGTCGAACATTACAGGATATACTTTCTCAGAAATATTTGATATGAAGAATCCGAAGTTCTTCACTCAGCTTGATGGTTCTATTCGTAATATCCCTAATGCTCTAGGGGTGATTGATTCGACTGTTTCAGGCAGGGACCATATTCTTTATAATATGTTCAGTTCTTTTGTTCGCAAGAAAATCAAGACTCTTTACTTCAGCTATAGGATGTCAAAGACAGGGGATTACAGGGATTATTGGAATCCTAATATGGATCAGCAGCAGCTTGACGACTATAGAGCAAAGTTCCTGCTGACAGACTTTGAACGGTACTTCCTCAATATGTGGGGCAGCAGTTCACAGAAGATATTCCTTCCTCATATTGTTGATTCGATGCTTTACATTGGTTGCGATAACAAGATTGGTAATTTCAAGGAAATGATGGAATTGCTTGAGCAGAGACAGATAAGGATAGACGCTTGTGAGGGATTGATAGCAGGATCAGAAGATAAAAACGTTATTGATGGTTCTTCTTATGTTCAGATAAAAAGGGCAGAGATACATGAGATAAACGAAAGGCTTATCCCTATTGAAAATTATTATAAGCTGACAGACGGTTTTAATCCCTGCATGGCGACGATGGATGATTTAGACAAGATGGGAGATTTGTTCGATACAGATTGGGCGATTTTAGCAGGGATAGATAGGGCAGATCCGATGAAGACGCGAGAAGGGGGAGCTAGAACAGTTGTCACTTGTATTGCAAAGGGACTGCCCGGCAGCAGGTCACATTTTCAACCGTATGATGAACAAGGGAACAAGGCTGTTCCTAATTACCTCTATCTCTTGCTTCATCTAGCAGTCATAGAAAACAATTCTCTTGAAAGCATTAAAGAAGCGTTGCTTTCATGCAATGAGGAGTTTGATGGTATAGATACTTTATGCGGTGAAAGATGGGGCGTATGGGATATTGTAACTTGGTGTGAGGAGCAGTCGATCAAGTTTGAAGTCGTGTTTCCTAACTATGACAAGCAGAGGGCGGCATTTTCTGAGCTTTATGTTGCTGTGAAGAATGGCAGATTCAAAGCTCCTGTTGTGCATATATTGGGAATGAAAGAGCAGGATATTCTCAGGGAGGAGATGAGGATATTCTATCATGATACAGACAAGAGATGGTTTGGTTCCCCTGAGAAGAATGACAAGGAAGGGATTCAGGATGATTCGATGTTTTCTAATGCTTGGTGTCTTTATGGGGGAAGGGAATTAGGAGTGGATGCCTTTAGAAGAAGGAAGAAGAAGATGTGGTTTGGTACTTTAGTAGAAGAAAAGATGCTAGGGAATTATGCTTAGAATTGAAAAATTTTAGATAATTTTTCAAAATTTCTGAAAAACCTTTTGATTTAATCAGCCAAATCAGGAAAATTTGACTTGACTTTGGATGTTTGGAAGCGTATAGATTTCAAACAGGAGAAACTATTATGGCGAAAAAGAATTCAATGGCTCAGGCAGCAAGTGCTTTATCAAACCTGACAGAAGCGCAACTAGCAGCTTTGCAATTTACAATGCCCTGGCAATATGATACAGATGCAGGGGGATACAAAGACCCTGACGGTTTTCAAACTGAAACGAAGCAGGGAGTAACAGAGGACAGGAAAACTCTTCAGGTACATGCTTTCAATAAATTTCATGACAATCCGCAAATCAATACAGCAATCAGGGGAATCGTAGGCAGGTTAGCGGGATTTGGTTTTGAGATAACGTCTGAGGTAGGGGAAATTCAGGAGGTCATAGAAGAGACTGAGTTCGATTGGAGAAACAGGCTTTATAATTTTTGGCCTAAGTATATTGGAAGGTCTGTTATTGAAGGAGAATTGTTTCTTTGTTTGACTTTGCATCTTGACGGTTTTGTAGAAGTTGATTTTGTCGATCCTTCTGTTATAGGAGGAACAGGTAAAAATGCAGAAGACGGTATTATCTATCATCCTACAAAGACATTACTCCCTTTAATTTATTGTATTGAAGACGGTAAAGGAAACAAGTCTCAGATACCTTCTATCTATGTAGCAAGAAATCCTGAACTTCTGTCAGCAATTGAGGTTGATGATAAACAGCTTGCCTATAGTAAGAACAGCAAGAAGGCTTATAGTAAGATAGGAGGTTTTTACAAGTTTATTGTTGCATGGGACAAGTCGTTTGTCACTAGAAGGAACATTCCTTATCTGAAGACTGTTATCCTCTGGCTCAACCATTATGAGAATTTGAAGAAGTATGAGATTGACCATAAGAAGTCAGCAGGAGCTTACTTATGGATTGTGACGATAGAAGATCCAAAGTCTTTTAGAATCTGGTTGAGTCTCAGTGATAGTGAAAGAAGAAAGACAGGAATCCTTGCAAAGAAGACTCCGGGTAGCACCCTTGTTCTTCCTCCCGGTATGAAAGCGCAGGTTATCAATCCAAATCTTCCTAACATTCGTGAATCAGATACAGACATCCTTCACATGGTAACTTCAGGATTGAATGAACCTGAAGATATTTCTACAGGACAATCAAAAGGCACATTTGCTTCAGTAAAGGCAAGCAGGGCGCCGATGACAGATCGTGTCTCTGATGAAATTGCCTATCTTGACCGTTTTTTGAAGTATGATTTTTATTCAAGCGTTTTCTTCCTTAGATCAACAGTAACGAGTTTCCCTACTCTATTCAAGAGAAGGGAAGCTGTAGATTTCAAGGACAATGAACCTGTATTTGAATATGTGAAGAAGAAACCGGAATTCCTAGTTGATATAGCTTATCCTACGTCCGAGCTTGCGGATGCAGAAGCAAGGGCAAGAGCGTTTTTAGGTGTCAAGCACGGTTCTACTTATGATACGCTTGGTATTCCTAACGCAGAGATAGCAAAGAAGATGGGATTTGGCAACTATAAGAAACTAAGATTGCAGCAGGAAACAGAGAAAAGCCGGTATCCTGAATTGATTACTACTGTAGATGATGAAGGTGTTCAGGAGAAGACAGAGGCAGAACCGGGTAAGAAGCGATTGATTAAGAGAAAGAAGAAGGAGGAATAGATATGGCTAAGGTATGCCCTGATCTTGTCAGAGAGGCTTCATACGGTACATTGATTCAGGAACCGATGTATCCTAAAGTAGCTCAAGCGGTTACAATTAATGGATCGTCGCATGTGAATCCAACAGACTTTACGAGTGTAATTATAGAAGTCTGTCCGACAGTTGATTGCTTCTTTGCATTAGGAAGTTCAGTCACAGTTGCAAAGAGCGGTGAGGATCATTTTCTCCCTGCCTTTACGAGAAAGATTCTTAACACAGGTTCAGACACAAGGATTGCAGTACAGAACTGTACATCAGGCGAAATTGGTTCGATGTATATTTCGGAAATGACTTAATAAGGAGGGGAAAATGAGCAGCACACATAATGCCCCGATGAGAAAACATAGTTTTCTGAGTACCTGGCACTCAGATTGTATTGTCAGCAATCCTTCTGAAGGGAATATCCTTAGATATATAGGAGGAAAATGGGTTGCAATCAATTTTGCAGACGCCCTTGTTTATAAGGGAGTAATTGATTGTTCAAGCAATCCAAATTATCCTGCTGCTGATTCAGGGCATGTTTACAAGGTATCTGTAGCAGGAAAGATAGGAGGAGCATCAGGAGAAGCTGTTAGTGTCGGGGATATGATGATATGCAATACTGATGGTACTCCTGCGGGGGATGAAGCAACTGTAGGAAGTTATTGGAATATTCTTCAGGCAAATATTGATTTTGCTTCAGATGCAGAATGTGTTACTGGTACTGAACCTGTGAAGATTGTTTCCCCTGCTGGTTTAACAGCAAGGTTAGCTGCTCCTGGTACAATAGGAGGAGGAACACCTGCGGTTGCTATTTATGCAACGACGTTTTATGGAACAACTTTCGATACGAATGTAGCAGCAGCAGGGGTAACACTTGCAGGAACAACTTTAGCTGCTGATGGAACAGATGTAGATATTAATATTAATATTACTCCTAAAGGAGCAGGAGAGGTTAATCTTCCTAAAGTAGATATTGATGCAGGGACTATTGATGGTGTAACGATAGCTACTTCAGATATAACTGTAGGAGCAGGGAAAACTCTTAATGTATCAGCTGGTACACTCACCCTTGCAGATAATCAGATAAGTGGTGATAAGGTAGAAGGAGGTACGATTGCAGCGACTACTATTACTTCACTTACATCCACAACTGTTACAATGGCAGATGCAGGTGTTCATGTGTGGGACGTGTCCCCTGCGGCAAACAACGGCTTCTCTGGCGACCAGGAATCCGTAACGGCAGGTGCCACAGTAGCACTCCGCGATGTTCTCTACGAAGGGGCTGATGGAAAGTGGTATCTTGCTGACGCAGATGCCTCTGCCACCATGCCAGCAATGAGGATGGCTGTTGGTTCAGGAGTAGATGGTGGAGCGGTCAACACCATCACTCGCGGCGTAGTCCGAAACGACTCCTGGACGTGGACCATCGGGATGCCGATCTACGTCAGCACGACCGGCACGACCGGAAACACCCTCACGCAGACCGCCCCGTCCGGTGAACTCGATGTAATCCAGATAGTCGGGTACGCCATCTCTTCTACAACGATGTACTTCGCTCCATCCCCTATAACGGTAGAGGTTGGTCTCGATGTTGAAGATGACGATGCTGGCAGTACGATCACGATGGCTGAACTATCCGCCATCCCAAAGACCTTCCTCTGTACTACAGGAGCAGGAGATAAGACCTTTACCTTTGATGCACCATCTGCCTCTGATATCGGCAAGGAGTTCATCATTATCAAAGAGGATGCTGGCGGAGCGGGTAAGATTATACTTGACGCTCCAGATGGAGTCACCATTTCTCGCGCAGCCGATACTTCCTCCGCAGGTGGTACCTACACCAGTGAGGCGAGTAAGTTCCAGATGATACACGTCAAGATCATCTCGGCTACGCAACTGTATGTGATGAAGACTGACGGAACTTGGACAGCGGCGTAAGGAGGACAACATGCCTTACCTATTCAAAACAGTTATAGCCTCTGGAACGCTTGCTGCGGGGGATGCGAAGCTGAGTATGGTTGATGCAGGGGCCTTCGCAGACTCGGTAGACATCAACCTCGCCCAGTATGTTGATGGAAGGAGCATGCTGTACCTGCGAAATACGACTGGCGGGTACGAGGCATTTGCGTTACTGAATGCGGTGGGGACGGGGGAGACGCTTGACGTTGAGAAACTTGGCGACCCAACATTTGATAGTGCTCCTGCGTGGTCGGTGACTGGTGGATTTAGTATAGGT
>Ga0209606_1001055_pt1 | contig 36913 bp, 34 predicted proteins | sample AD_UKC057_MetaG_FD_184412 | JGI IMG/M metagenome (GOLD analysis project Ga0209606, IMG submission 184412) | Active sludge microbial communities of municipal wastewater-treating anaerobic digesters from USA - AD_UKC057_MetaG (SPAdes) (version 2) | ecosystem: Engineered > Bioreactor > Anaerobic >...
TTTTTGAAAAATGCGTAAAGTCGAAGCGCAGCCGCTCGGCGTTGACGAGCGATCCGGACTGTTTGATGTGATCGCCCAGCACGGCCTTGAGCGCCGCCTGCAGGATGTGCGTGCCGGAATGGTTGGCGGCAATGGCGACTCTACGCTCCAGGTCGACGACCAGGCGGGCCGTGGCGCCGATTTTTATTTCTCCGCTCAGGATAACGCCCTGATGGACGATGAAATTCTCAACGGGTTTTTTCGTATTCTCCACATGAAAACGGAATCCTTCGCCTTCGAGATAGCCCGTATCTCCCGTCTGTCCCCCCGATTCCCCGTAAAACGGCGTTGTATCCAGGACGATTTCCGCCTTTTCGCCGGCCGGCGCCGCTCCGACGGACTTGCCGTCCACGAAAATGGCCGTGACTTTCGCTTCGTCTCTGCGAACGGCTTCGTACCCGCAAAAAGCGCTCACGACGCCGGAGCTCGACGCCTTGAGGTAGCACTCCGCCACGGCTTCTTCGCCGCTCCCCTTCCAGGCGACGCGGGCGCGCTGGCGCTGGCGTTCCATCTCGGCTTCAAAGCCTGCCGTGTCCAGCGTGATCCCGTCTTTTTTGACGATGTCCGCCGTAAGGTCGGTGGGGAAGCCGAAGGTATCGTACAGTTTGAAAATCATTTCGCCTTGCAGGACGGTCTTTCCCGCTTTTTTGAGCTCTTCCGCTTCTTCCTGCAAAATGCGCAGGCCCGCGTCGAGCGTTTCCATGAAGCGCTGCTCTTCGTTGAGGATCACCTTGGTGATGAAGGACGCCTTTTCAGCGAGGTCCGGGTAGGTGTATTTCATCATGTCGATGACGACCATCGCGGCCTCGTTTAAAAACGGCTTGCCGATGCCGAGCATTTTGCCGTGTCGCGCGGCGCGGCGCAGGATTCTTCGAAGCACGTAGCCGCGGCCTTCATTGGAAGGCAAAATGCCGTCGCCGATCAAAAAGGTGAGCGCCCGGCTGTGATCGGCGATCACGCGGATGGAAATATCGCTCTCGGCATTTTTCCCGTAGGCTTTTCCGGAGGTTTTTTCTACGAAACGCAGGATCGGCGCAAACAGGTCCGTATCGTAGTTGCTTTTGACGCCCTGAATAACGGCCGTGAGGCGCTCGAGCCCCATGCCCGTGTCGATGTTGGGCCTGGGGAGCTCCGTCAGTTTGCCCGACGCATCGCGGTCGAACTGCGTGAAGACGTTGTTCCAGATTTCCAGGTGGCGGTCGCATTCGCAGTGAATGTCGCATTCGGGACGCCCGCAGCCCGTACCTTCTCCCTGATCGAAAATAATTTCGGAGCAGGGGCCGCAGGGGCCGGTTTCGCCCATCATCCAGAAATTGCTTTTTTCGCCCATGCGGACGATGCGGTCCGCCGGCACTTTCATTTTTTCATGCCAGATGGTGAACGCATCGTCGTCGTTTTCAAAAATCGTCACCCAGAGTTTTTCCCTGGGAAGCTTCACGACGTCGGTAAGATATTCCCAGGCCCAGGCAATGGCTTCCTCCTTGAAATAGTCGCCGAAGGAGAAGTTGCCCAGCATTTCAAAAAAGGTATGATGGCGCGCGGTGACGCCGACGTTTTCCAGGTCGTTGTGTTTGCCGCCGGCGCGCGCGCACTTCTGGCAGGAGACGGCCCGCGTGTAGCCGCGGTTTTCCAGGCCCAGAAAAGAATTCTTAAACTGCACCATGCCCGCGTTGGTAAAAAGCAGCGTGGGATCGTCTTTGGGAATCAGCGAGGAGCTCGCCACCCGTGTGTGCCCTTTGCTCTCAAAAAATTTCAGGAAGCTTTCCCGTATCGCGTCACCCGTTTTCACCATCTGCTTCTTCCTCCGCCGGCGTTCCCAGCATCTTTAAAATCAGGCCCGGCGGGAAGCCCCTTCCCATCAGGCTTTGAAAAATTTTTTGTTTTTCTTTCCGGTCCGCCCGCCCTTTGGACGCCTTCTTCTTCATCCACAGGGAGATGGCCTCTTCTTCGGACAGCTCCCGGCGCGCCAGGGCGATTGCGTCTTCTATCAGCCGGTCGTCCACGCCCTTTTCCCGCAGGCAGGCCGCGATTTTCCGGTTTCCCCAGAGTTTGCCCACCGCCAGATGGCGCGCCCGGCCGCCGGCGAAAGAGGCGTCGTTGAGATACTTCAATTCATGGAGTTTTTCCAGTGCTTCTTTTACGATGGTTTTGGGGAAACCTTTATCCAGCAGTTTTTTCGCAAGCTCGCGCTCCGAATGAGGGCGCAGGGACAAAAGCCGATACGCTTTTTGCTTGGCCGCCTCCAGGTCCAGCGCTTTCACGCTATTCTTCCTGGTCTTTGACGACAATGCCCAGCTTTTCCCGGACATCTCTTTCCACGGCCGCCAGAACATCCGGATTTTCCTTCAGGAAAACCCGGGAGTTGTCCCGTCCCTGACCGATCCTGTCCCCTTTGTAGGAATACCAGGCGCCGCTTTTTTCAATAATGCCGTTTGCCGCCGCCAGATCAAGGACATCGCCTTCGCGGGAAATGCCTTCGCCGAAAATGATGTCGAATTCCGCTTCCCGAAAGGGGGGCGCCATCTTGTTTTTCACGACCTTGACCCTGGTCCGGAATCCGACGACATCCTGACCGTTTTTGATGGAAGTCATTTTGCGGATATCGAGGCGCTGGGACGAATAAAATTTCAGCGCGTTGCCGCCGGTGGTCGTCTCGGGATTGCCGAAGAACACGCCGATTTTCATGCGGAGCTGGTTGATGAAAATCACGGTGGTTTTGGATTTGCTGATCGAACCGGTCAGTTTGCGCAGGGCCTGCGACATGAGCCTGGCCTGAAGCCCCATCTGAGCGTCGCCCATTTCTCCTTCGAGCTCCGCCTTGGGGACCAGGGCCGCCACGGAATCCACGACGAGGACATCCAGCGCTCCGCTGCGGACCAGCGTTTCGGCGATTTCCAGCGCCTGCTCGCCCGTATCCGGCTGGGAGATGAGGAGTTCGTCGGTATTGACGCCGATATTTTTGGCGTACACCACGTCGAGGGCATGCTCCGCGTCAATGTAGGCCGCGATGCCGCCCTTTTTTTGCGCTTCGGCCACGATGTGCAGCGCCAGCGTCGTTTTGCCGCCGGATTCCGGCCCGTAGATTTCAATCACGCGGCCGCGCGGAACGCCGAAGGTTCCCAGCGCGATATCGAGGCTCAGCGAGCCGGTGGAAATGGCCGGCACGTCGGCCACGCGGTCGTGGCTGCCCAGTTTCATGATCGACCCCTTGCCGAACTGCCGTTCAATCTGCGTGATCGCCAAATCCACGGCTTTCGATCTGTCCATATCTGCGCACATATTGATATCCTCCTTTTTCTTCATTACCGGCGGTCTGCCGGATTATTCTTATCAGCCGGCCAGCGGAAACGTCGCCAGTCTGGCATAAATCGCGCCCTGCGGCGTCAGGCGGCTTTGAAACAGCACCAGTTCTTTAACGGTGAATTCCCCGGCGGAAAAAGCGCTGTGTTTTTGCAGGGCCTCGTCCATTCCCGCAAGTCCGTGCGAAGCCCTGACGCGGGCCAGCGTAAGATGCGCCCGGAAGGGGCGGCCTTCCTCGGGAAATCCCATTTCGGCAAAATCCGCCTCCAGCTGTTTTTGCAGGGCGGCAAGCTTTTCCACGTCGCCCGACGTGCCGCACCAGAGGACCCTTGGTTTGCGGGCATTCGGAAAGACGCCCAGTTTTTCAATTTTCAGATTCAACGTCCAGTCCGCGGCAAGGCGAGCTTTGACGGCCCGGCCGATGGAATCAATATCGTCTGTCGAAACATCGCCGAAAAATTTCAAGGTCAGGTGCTGTCCCCCGGGCGGGGCCCAGCTCAATTTGCCGCTGATTTCCGGCTTTAGTTTTTCCTGGAGTCGAATCACGGCCTGCAAAATTTCTTCCGGCGGCTCAACGGCCAGGAAGGCCCGGATGTTTTTTTCGGAATTCGACATCATTAAAATTTTTCCTGATCATGCTCCATGAAGATCATTAAAAACGTAGTCGCGGGTCTTTAGATCCGCGATACACGGCGCGCCTAAAGGCACGAAATACATTTTTCCTTTTTGACGATTTGTCGTCAAGAGCGCATCTCCTGTAAATAATTTCTCAGCAACATCAGCGCCGCCTCGGAGGAGATCAGCTTGTTTCTTCTTCGGTCCCAGCGGTAGGCGTAATGACGGCAAATTGTTTCCACTCCGTCGGTAAGCGCGATGTAAACCGTGCCGACCGGCTTTTCTTTCGTGCCGCCGGTCGGTCCCGCGATGCCGGTGGAGGAAAGACCCAGGTGGGTCCCCGCCAGTTTGCGGACGCCCTCGGCCATTGCCCGCGCGGTTTCCTCGCTCACGGCGCCGTGCTTTTCCAGGATGCCGGCCGGCACGTCCAGCAGTTGAATTTTCGCCTCGTTGCTGTAGGTCACGAGGCCGCGCTCAAAATAAACGGAACTGCCGGAAACGTCGGTGAGGCGGTCGGCAATGAGCCCTCCCGTGCAGGATTCCGCCACGGCGATCGTCAATTTCTTTGCCGTCAACTCCGCCGCGATTCTCTCTTCAAGAGACTCTTCACCGAAGGAAAAGATGCAGTCGGAAAGTCGAACCGTTACCTTGTCCACGGCCTGTTGCATATTTTTCTGCGCCTGCTCCAGGGAATCGGAGTGTGTGATCAGTACCAGATGATTTTCCGGAAAGACGGGGTAAAAGCCGACGCTCACGCCGAGGGCGTCAAAATCAACATCGGCCAGCTTTTGATCCACCATGGCCTCTCCGAGGCCGAAGGTTTTAATGGTCTGTTTGACCGTCTGAAGGACGGCCTGCGGAAAGCGGCGGCGCAAAACGGGAATGACGCCTTCCGGGACCATTCGTCGCGTTTCCGACGGAACGCCGGGAATGACCATCACCAGCTTTTCCCCGACCGGCAGCGCAAATCCCGCGGCGGTGCCGACAGGATTGGGAATGACTTCAGCGCCTTCGGGAAACAGCGCCTGCTTGGCGTTGTTTCCCGTCCAGCGCAGGTTGAATCGCGTAAAGATATCCTTAAGATAGGTCAGGACTTTTTCATCCAGAACCAGTTGCCGGCCGAACGCCCGCGCGACCGCGGCGGTGGTGATGTCGTCGGAAGTCGGTCCCAGGCCTCCGGTGCAGATCACCGCGTCCGTAAAAGACAAAAGGTAATGCAGCCGGTTGTCGATGATTTCAAAGTCGTCGCCGACCGACATCATGGTTTCAACCGTCCAGCCCTGCAGATTTATCTCCCGCGCGATGAAAGACGAATTCGTATCGGCGATGCGCCCGTTCATTAATTCGTTCCCGATGGTCAAAATGCCGATTTTCATAAAACCGCCTTATGGTGTAAGAAAAACAAAAATCAACATCAGAATTCCCGCGTAAACGCCCGCGCCGAGATCATCTACCACCACGCCCCAGCCGCCCGGAAACTTCTGAAAATGCTTCAGCGGAAAAGGCTTCCAGATATCAAAAATCCGAAAAAGAAGAAACGCCAGCAAAAGATGCAGGCCGGTAACGGCCACAGGCAGCATGGCAACCTGGTAGCCGGCAATTTCATCAATCACAATCCGCTGGTCGTCGGTGTTTCCGTAAAGTTTTTCCGCCTCCCCGGCAACATAAATAGAGACGGCCGATATTGCAACCACAAAGAAAAGGCGAAAAAGCCAGGGCAGAGGGCTGGAAGCCAGGCAGATCAAAACACCCGCCAGCGTGCCCGCCGTTCCCGGCGCGACGGGGGAAAGGCCCGTCCCGAATCCGGTTGCCAGGATCCTGATCCATTTGTCCTTTTGAGAGGTTGTCACGGACGTCCTTTTTAATCCCGTTGTTTGCGTGTAGAACGATTGTTCTATACTACAGGCCTTTGCGGGATGTCAAGCAATCTTATGCACGGCCTAGGCCTTTGGCCGACATTGTTGGCCAAAGCCGGCAAAATGTGGTATGCAGCGGCCAAGTAAAGGAATTTCAGGATAAAAAATGATTCCCATTGTTTCCATTGTCGGCAAGTCCAATTCCGGCAAGACAACGCTTCTGGAGAAAATCATTGCCGATTTAACCCATCGGGGCTATCGCATCGCCACCATCAAGCACAACCGCCACGGCTTCGACATCGACCACGAGGGAAAGGACAGCTACCGCCACAAAAAGGCGGGAGCGCACACCACCGTCGTTTCATCGCCCCATCAGCTCGCGCTGGTTCAGGACGTGGACCATGATCACTCCTTTGAGGAAATTCGCGACAAGTTCATTTCCGGCGCGGATATCATCCTCACCGAAGGATTCAAGGTGAATGACTATCCGAAGATTGAAGTGTTCCGAACTGAACTCAAACGGGACTTGATCTCGAGCAGAAAAGACGGTCTGGTCGCGGTGGCCGCGGACGTGAAACTGGATATCGATGTTCCCTGTCTGGACATCAACGACCCCAAAACTGTCGCCGATTTCATTGAAATTCATTTTCTGAAATAGCCATAAAGCTTGCAGAACTTACAAACAATGCTCTCAATCAATCTATTGCGGCGTTTTGTCTTTGCCGAAAAAAAGCCCGGCGGTTTGACGGCCGGGCTTTCGTTTGCTTCAGGGGATGCAGCGTGAGGATGTTCTAGGGTTCGGTAGGAACGTTCGGGTCCGCCAGCCATTCCATCGAGGAACCGTCATACACTTTGACGTCCTTGTATCCCAGCAGGTCGGTCATGATAAAGGCCCAGCCGGTGCAGGTCTTGCCCGTGTCACAGTAAACGATTATTTCCTTGTCCAAATCGGAGCCGGCCGCTTTTTGCGCAAGCGCCGCAAGCGCCGCCTTGTCCTTGTACAGACCTTCCGGCGTGTAGAGCTGGCCGACCGGCAAATTGACCGCTCCCTTGATGCGGCCTAATTTCGGAACAAAGGGCAGCTTTTCCTTGCCTTCGTAAAACGCCGGAGCGCGGGTGTCGATAACGAGCGCCTTGCCGATTTTACCCGCGAGCGAAGCCTTGTCCACGAACAGACCCTTGTTGACGGACGCCGCAAATTCTTTTTCTTTGGGGCGGGTCATGTCCTGCAAAACCGGTTTGCTTTCCTTCAGCCACTGATTCTGCCCGCCGCTGAGAATGGCGACATTCGGCACGCCCAGATACTTCAGGGTCCAGGCCACGCGGGTCATGTCGAACTGATCGGGAACCTTATCCGTTTTCCCGACAATGACCACCAGAGAGTTCTGATCGATGCCCGCGCTTCCGATCGCGTCGGCCAGGTCGTCCACAGCCGGCAGTTCGTTAAGCAGGTCGCCTTTTTTAACGGCCCAGGTTCCGTACACAACGTTGACGGCTCCCGGAATATGGCCTGCCTTGTATTCTTCCACCTTCCGCACATCAACGATGACCAAATTGGCATTGTTCAGGTTATTCTGCAGCCACTCCGTGGAGACGATGGGATCAATGCTCCTCGCCGCCTGTACAGGAGCGGTGAGCGCCAACGGCAGCAACAACAGTACCGCCAGAACCACTGCTTTCAACCACATCATTTTTTTCATAAATACTACCTCCTCTGTTTCATTTGAATTTTTGTCTGTCGCTATTTTGAAGCCTGTGACGGCCCTCAAACCTTCCCACAGCGAAGATCCCGGTCAGGGATCAACGGCTCTTTCGTTTTTTTCAAGATCGGCGATCCACAAAGCATGGCGGTGCCGGGCATAGTCCAAACGGACTTTGCCGGTGAAGATGCCGCGGACCATCGGCCAGTTCGGCCTAAGCAGAATCGCCGCCATGTGCGCGAGAAAGGCCAGAAAAAAGAGAACGAAGCCAATATTATGGATCCATGTGGCCGTAAGGACAATCGCAAGCGATAGATCCGGAGCATACAGGTTTTTGTAGGTTTTGATCAGGCCGGACACAATGAGCAGGATAATAATCCAGGCCATTCCCGCGTAGGCCAGCCGCTGCTCCGGCAAATACTTGTGCATCGGCGGCTCCTGGCCGAAGCCGAACAGGCTCTTGATGACTGTGACGGACGCCGACAGGTCGCCTTTTTTCGGCAGCAGGCCGGTTTCGCCGCGCATTCCATGGTACGCCAGGTGAAAGATTCCCGCGGCCGTAAAAACCAGCGCCGCCGCGTAGTGTAGATAAAGGGATGTGATGAAATCCGCCGTCCAGCGCAAGCCCGGAACGGTGACGATGTAATAGCGTTTGGCTACGGGCAGTTCAAAAATTCCGGTGGCCAGCAGAATCAGGCCGGAAATCGCGATGGCCCAGTGTTCGATCAGCTCCAGCCGGCTGTGGCGGACGACCCGGTTTTTTTCCGAAAGGATCTTTTCAGTCACGGTCTTCCTCCTGACGGGCTTGGCGTTCTTTGCGGCGTGAAAACCAGCCCGCCGCGCCGGCGAGCGCCAATCCAAGAACGGGGGAAGCCAGCACGGCTTTTCCCAGCGGATCCGTTCCCGCCATGCGCCGCTTGACGCCCGGCTTCATGTCCGGCTGCCCGGGTTTTTTGGTCATGGTTTGATTCAACAGCTCGAACGATACAGGAGACACATAGAGCGTTGCCGTGCCGCCGTTTTCTTTCTGACCGTAAATGTGGCCGTTAATCTGGTGGGCTCTGGCCTGCGCCTCAGCTTCAATCTCTTTTCTGGGGCCGATCAGCATGGCCCCGCGTGGACAGGCTTCGATGCATCCCGGCTTTTTTCCTTCCTTTAACCTGTCATTGCAGAGGTCGCATTTATACATGACGCCGTTGCCCATGAAATCGGGCAGGACATGAAGGTAAATGCCGACGCCGGACTGGCGCTGCGGAATTTCCCACGGGCAGACGTCCCTGCATTTGGCGCCGCCGAAACACTGGTCTGGGTCGATAACCACCGCGCCGTTCTTATTTTTGTGATTGGCGGAAAACGGACAGATGGTCGCGCAGGCGGGATTGTCGCAGTGCATGCAGCGCCTCGGGACAAACAGGGTTTGGCTGCGGCCGTCCACCATTACATCCGCCCGATGAACGTAAAGGTAGTTGTAGGGGGTAAGGCGGTTGAAGACGCCCTGCTTTTTGGACCAGTCTTCGATGGTTTTTCTGGGCCACGGCTCCGGAATGTTTTCCGCTACCTGTGGGATTTTGTTGGCGTTGATGCTTCGGCAGGCCTGGACGCAGGCCGGCATGTTGCGGTCCGCGCAGCCGTCGCAAAGGCTCAAATCGATAAGCGTCGAGAGAGATCCGGCCGATTCAGCCCGCGCGGTCTTTGGGACATGAACTCCCGTCAGAACCGCGGCTCCGGCCGAAATCCGCAAAAAAGAACGGCGGGTGATTTTAGAAGCTTTTCCCGAATCCAATTTTTCCCCCCTCTAGGACATGCCGATAAAGCGGGTCAGCGCGTTTTGAAATTCTTCAATGCTCTTTTCCTGATCATCGGCCGCCTCCTGAATGCAGCGCCTCATGTTGGCCTGAATGATCACCACGCCGGTTTTTTTCATGGCGGCGCTGGCCGCGTTGAGCTGGGTCAGGACATCGGCGCAGGGCGCTTCCTGCTCCACCATCCGCTCCAGCCCGCGGATTTGCCCCTCAATTCGCTTTAATCGGTTTAATACCTTGATTCTCATTTCGTCCATAATATACCCCGTGGGGGTATATATAAACACTCCCGGGTTTCCTGTCAAATGGTTTTTTTACACTGATTTTTGAAATCACAGCTTGACAATGGAAGCCCCCTTCATGGTAGCTGTTTGAAAAATATCGCGTGGAGAAAGCCGTGGATCCTGCTTGCGACCTGAAAAACATTTACCGCGACGCCGTTCGGGAGGTGGACCCCGCGGGTCTTATTGTATCCCGCGTCCGGAAAGAAGGACGGAAGCTTGCGCTCACGGGCCAGGAAGCGGAATGGTCGGAAGACCTTTCCCTCTACCGGCAGGTGATGGTGCTCGGCATCGGCAAGGCTTCAGCCCGCATGGCATCCGCCATGGAAAGCCTCCTGGGCCGGGAGCTCACCTCGGGATTCGTCATCACAAAATACGGCCACGGGCTGAACCTTCAGAAAATAAAGGTTCTGGAAGCGGGCCACCCCGTGCCGGATGAAAACAGCCTGAAAGGAGCCCGCATTCTGACGGACATGGCCCGGGCGGCGGATGAACACACGCTGATCATCCATCTGATTTCCGGCGGAGGGTCATCCTTGTTCTGCCTGCCAGCGGACGGCATCAGCCTGGACCACAAGCGCAGAACCACGCAAGCCCTGCTGGCGTCCGGCGCCGGCATCGACGAGGTCAACTGCGTTCGGAAGCATCTGTCGAAAGTCAAGGGCGGGGGGCTCGCCCGAATCGCGAGTCCCGCCAGGCTCATCAACCTGATTTTGTCGGATGTGATCGGCGACCGGATCGATACCATCGCGTCCGGCATTACCGCTCCTGATCCCACCACGTTTCAGGACGCCCTCTCGATCGTTCATCGATACGGGCTGGACGGCAGGCTTCCGGAAGCGGTGATGGACCGTCTGACCCGGGGGGCGAGGGGCGAAGTGGCCGAGACGCCCAAAGCGGGCAACCCGGCATTTTGCAACAGCATCAATCTGATCCTTGGCAACAACGCGCTGGCCTGCGGTGCGGCGAGGGAAGCCGCGCAGAAGCTGGGATATGACGCGCAAATTCTCAGCACAACGCTGTCCGGCGAGGCGGTCGAAGCGGGAAAGTGCTTCGCGCAGCTTGCCAAGGCCATAAAGGAAGGGAAATCCCTGAAGGAAAAACCGGCCATCATAATCGCCGGCGGAGAAACAACCGTCACGCTCCGGGGCAAAGGGAAAGGAGGGCGAAACCAGGAAATGGCACTCGCCTTTGCTTTGGAGCTGCACCGAATCCTTCCGGATTCTTCCAATATCTTTTTTCTGTCCGCCGGCACGGACGGCGGCGACGGGCCTACGGACGCGGCGGGCGCGCTGGTGACGCCCGCGCTGATGGAAAAAATGAAAACCATCTCCCTCGAGGCCGCGTCGAGCCTTCAGGATAACGACTCGTATTCTTTCTTTCAGAAGGAAGGCGGTCTTTTTATCACGGGTCCGACCTATACCAACGTCTGCGACATTCAGATTCTCGCGATGCTGTAATCCGGGACGAGCAACAAAAGTTACGGACTACCTATACCGCCGGAGGCTGATCCTTCAGGGGTCCTCCCGGGTTTCCTCCCGGGTTTGCTTGACATGCTCCCGCAACCCGCCTATGCTTTATTGGAACGAAAGCTGATTTCATCATCAGCGCATTAAAGAAATGGAGGTTATATGAATACGTACATCGATTATTCCAAGCGCATCAGAAAAATACAGGAAGAAATGAAAAAGTCCGATCTTGATCTTTTCGTGGGCACGCGCACGGTCAGTCTGAGCTATGTGGCGGGAGCGTTCGTTCCCTGGAGAAGCGCTGTGATCGTGTCCGCGGATGGATATGCCGGTCTGATTACCATGCTGCTCGACTGCGAGCGTCTGAAGAACGAGTCCTGGCTCGCCAATATTTCTCCCTATGCTCCCCTGCCCGGCATGGACTTGCTGGATCTGATCGTGCACTTCGTCAAACAGAACAAGGCTCAAAAAGGCAGGATCGGCGTGGAGCTGGGCCACTCCCCCCGCGGGAATACAGGCTATCTGTTTGCCACGGAATATGAATTTCTGAAAAATGCTCTGCCGGACGCCGTTTTTGTCAACGCGGTCAACATTGTGGACCGGGCCTGCTACATCAAGGAACCGGGCGAAATCAAGCTGCTGCGCCAGGCCGCCGCCATCGCGGACGCCGGGATCAATTGCGTCAGGCATTCTCTGGAAATCGGCATGACGGAAACGGAAATCGCCGGCATCGGCGAAATGGAGCTGAGGCGCCTCGGCAGCGAATACCACTGGGCCGTCACCGGCTCGTCGGAGATTGCCACCGGATACCGGGCGACGTATGCCATGAACGGAACGACGCAGCCCACACAGAAAATGGTGCAGGCGGGCGAAAACATCATCGTGGATCTGCACCCGCTCTACCAGCTTTATCCTTCCGATCTGGCCCACAATTTTATTTTGGGAAAGCCTTCTTCCGAGCAGAGGAAACTGGCCGACGCCTATCTCAAAACGGCGGAGACGATTGTCCGCAATTTCAAGGCGGGGAATAAGGTCGGCGACATCAGCAAGAACGTGATGGACACCGTAACGGAGCTGGGCTACGCCCAATACACGATTCCCTCGTTCGGCCACGGCCTGGGCGTTTTCGGCCATGAATGGTATCCGGCCATCGTCAACAATGATGAATTCCGCGATGTCGTTATGGAGGAGAATGTGGTCGAAGTGGCCTTTCTGGCCATGACCGTTCCCGGCGTCTGCGGAATGCGGCTGGAGTGCCCGGTGCTGGTCACGAAGGACGGCGGCGAGATGCTGTGCAAAACGCCGCTTGCGCTGACGGTGCTGGAGGTTTGAGGTCCGCAAAGAGATGATGGAAAAGCTCCGGCCTTTTGACCCGCGAAGGCCGGGGCTTTTTTTGAAAGAATCCGCTACTGCAAATCCGACTTCTTTTTTCTGTCCGGAGCCGGACAGGAGGGCCGCATTCAGGTGGATATGCCTAATTTCGGCAACAGCCACGCCTGGAGAAAAACCCATACTCCTACAATCAGCAGTAAAATCAACCAGTCATTCATGTTTTTCCTCCTTTCGCCGGGTTGGCGGCCGGTTCCAACCGGCTAATTCAGGTTGCGATCGATCATAGCCGCAAGCTGCTGCCTGGACAACAGGCCGATCTGCGTTTCCCGAACGTTTCCGTTTTGGATCAAGAGCAGCGTCGGAATGCTCCGCACGCCGTACTTTGACGCCGTTTCCGGATTTTCATCCACATTCACCTTGACGATGTCGATTTTTCCTTCATACAGGTCCGCCAGTTCTTCCAGTACCGGACTCAACGCGCGGCAGGGGCCGCACCAGGGCGCCCAGAAGTCCACCAGGAACGGCCCGTCCTGCTTTAACACCGTTGATGAAAAATGCTGATCATCCGAATGTTTCACGTTTGCTTTATCTCCCATCGTTTTTCCCCCGCTAATTTATTTTGTTTCCTCGTTGGTCTGTGGTAAACCATTCTTGCGTTTTGCACAAACCATAGCATCGGCCGGTCAGCGCGTCATTGATCTGAATCAATGCCGGGGGAGCATCGAATGGATATTTTGGAGCGCATGAAAAAAATCGATCTTTTTCAGGGCGTTTCTTTCGAAAGCTTGCGGGTCCTGGCCGCGCAGGCCCTGTACAAAAAATACGCCTCCCAGGAAATGGTGATTGGCGAGGCGGATTTCATCAGGTCTTTCTACATTGTCCTTGAGGGCAGACTGAAGCTTTACAAGAGTTCGCCGGAAGGTCGGGAGCAGACGATTCAGCTTCTGGAGCCGGGGGACCCTTTCGGCCTGTGCACCGCGTTTGCCACGGATGCTTTCCCGGCCAGCGCCATGGCGATGGAACCTAGCGGCGTTCTGCTGATTCCCGGAACGCTGGTCGAGGCCGTGGCCCTGAAGGAGCCCAGACTCCTTCTCAACATCATTCAGATTCTGTCCCGCCGGCTGCAGCATTCCATGGCGCTCATCGAATCGCTGGCGTTGAAGGAAATTCCCGCCCGGCTCGCCTCGTTTGTGCTGCATTCCCTGTTGCAGCGTCCGGAAGGCGCAGCCCGGCTGGATCTGGTGATCACCCAGCGCGAGCTGGCCAAGATCCTCGGGGCCACGCCGGAAGCGCTTTCACGCGCCCTGCGCAAGATGACGGATGAAGGCATTCTCCGCGCGTCGGGACGGACGATTCACGTTCTGAATCGAAGTGCCCTGCAACGTCTGGCCGAAGGAGAATAGCGACACGCTGATGCCAAAGACGGCTTTTCTGTAAGGGATAAGAGCCCTGAAGAGAACATTGAACTGGCAATTTTGAACCCGGACATGGTATACTTTACACGACGTAAAGACGAAACGGTTTTGACGATACGCTCATCCCGAGCGCGGGTTGACAAGGAGGAAATCGCATGAAAAGAATATTTTTGCCCCAATTCGTCATTCTTGCATTGTTCATCGTTTTGCTCCCGGCCGCGGGTCTGGCGAGGGACATTACCCCGATTGTTTCCACCGACTGGCTTTTGACCAATCTGAAAAACCCCAAACTCGTTGTTCTGGATATCCGCCGCGTGGAAGACTACCGCGAAGGCCACATTCCCGGGGCGCTGAACGCTTTTTATGGCGCCTGGGCCTACATGAAGGACGGCCTGTACGCGTCGCTGCCGGAGAAAGACGAAATTGACGATACGATCAGTTACATGGGTATCAATTTTGACCGTTGGGTCGTTGTCACAGGATGTATGGACACGCCACGCCTCAGCTATCAGAGCGCCCGCGTCGCCTGTACGCTGCAATACGCCGGCATCAAAAATGTCGCGCTTCTGGACGGAGGCACCAACAAGTGGATTGCGGAAAAAAAGCCCCTCTCCACCCGCGTGGAAAAGCGCAAGGCCGGCAAATTCAAGGGAAAATATACCTCGGGAAAATTTGCCGACAAAAACTATGTCAAAGAGAGGCTGGGCAAACTCATCCTCCTGGACCTTCGGGAACGCGAATTTTTTACGGGGGAGAAAAAGATGGACTGCGTTCCCATGAGGGGGCACATTCCCGGCGCATTCAATATGCCGACCTCCTGCGCTTTCAATGAGGACAGGACCTTTAAAACGAAAGAAGAATTGACCGCCATCGCCGAAGCGGCCGCGGGCAAGGATCTAAACGCCGAGATTGTCACTTACTGCGACGCGGGCCAGTGCTGCCCGACCTGGTCGTATCTTCTGACGGAAGTGCTGGGGTACACAAACGTCCGGCTTTACATCGGATCGATGCAGGAGTGGATGCAGGATCCGAAGGCGCCGGTGGAGCGCTGATCCACGCCCCCGATGAATCCGTTTGACAGGCTGAAGCTGATTTGTTACATCTTGCTCCACTCTTCTCTTGAGGAGGTGTTGTGAAAAACCGACGAACATTCCTGCTGGCTTTCCTTGCCGTTCTGATCGCAGCGCTTTACGGAACCGCGGTCTTTGCCGCCACCCCCAATAAATGCATTCAGTGCCATACGAATGACGCGCTGATGAAGTCTCTGCACAAGCCGCCCGTTTTGCCCCAAAGCGATGGCGAGGGGTGAGCGGGCGCCCCTCCGCCAGTTCGGCCGGAAGAAATGTACAAAGGATATGTGGTGGACAAGGCCCTGCTGGACAAAGATCCCCATTTCAAGGCAGGCTGCGTCCTTTGCCACGCGGGAAACGACGGGGAGCTCGGCAAGGAAAAAGCCCACCTCGGAATGCTGAAAAAGCCCTCGGACAATCTGCGTTCCTGCGGGGTTTGCCATAAAAAGGTTGCCGCCAACTACGTCAAGTCGCTGCACTACACGACGATCGGCCAGCGGACGGGCGTCATGTCGCGGTTCTCCGCCGCGGAGTTGAAAACGTTTGACGAAAAGGTTTTTGAAAAATCCTGCCGAAGCTGCCATGCTTCCTGCGGCGACTGCCACGTGAAGGGCGCGCCGGTCGGCGGGATCAGCATCGGTCTCGTCGCAAAGCACAAATTCGTTAAAAAGGACGAGGGCAAAACCTGCGCGTTTTGCCACGGCGGCCGAGTCTATCCCGAATACACGGGGGATTACGGCGGCGCTCCGGATGTTCATTACCAGAAGGGCATGCTGTGCATGGACTGCCACAAGAAGGAAGAATTCCATGGCGACGGTACGGCCTACAAGTCCAAAAATGAAATTCCGCAGCGCCCGGCCTGCAAGAGCTGCCACCCGAATGGCAAGGAAGCCAAAATGGAAACGCAGGTTGCGCATCGTCAGCATGAGGGCAAAGTGTCCTGCTACGGCTGCCATTCCGGGTCGGCTTACCGCAACTGCAACGACTGCCACGGCGGTCATGCCGCGGCCAGCCCCGGCATGATTCTGGGTCGCAGCCCGCGGGACAAAAAAGTCCTGACGACACTGCGATTGATTCCCACCGTCCGCGATACGTTCGCTCCGGCGGGCATCAAAATGGAGCATTTCGACGCGGTGCCCAACTACTGGGATACGCCCGCGCATAACATCAAAAAGCGGACGGACCGGACCCGCAAATGCGACGCCTGCCACGTGGATCGCAAGAACTTCCTGACCAAAGAAACGATGATCAAGAACGGCGCCAAAGCCAATGAAGATTTGATTTTTGTGCCGAAAGCCATTAAAAATTAGGAGGAGCGCACTCTATTTTTAGCCCACAACAAAAGAAAAAAATGTAGGGCGTACCTTCAGGTGCGCCAAATGAACCTTGCAAAAAAGCAGGGCGGGTCTTTTGACCCGCTCTGCTTTTTTTCGTTGCTCATTGCCCGTCGCTTGAAAATGGGTCTCGTTTTTAATATTCAGAGAAGCTTGATTTCAAAAAAATGAAGTTTTCCCCGCAGGAGGGCTTCCACGCGCTCCCGGTCGGCTGCGTGAAAGCGCAGGCAGATGCCGCAATCGGAACTGAGGTGGCGAGGCACGTGGATCAATTTGCAGCCGATGCCTGAGCCTTTGACGATTTTTTCCGCGCCCAGCGCGTGGCTTACGGATTCAAAAAGAACTACGGCGAAATCGTTTCCTGTCGTCACGAGCCGGGTTTCCCCTTCCGCTTGACAAGTTCCCGCAGCGCCTCGCAGGCCTCGTCCACCTCCTGCTGTGTATTGAAAAATCCGAAGCTGAAGCGGACCGTTCCCCGAGGAAAGGTGCCGATCGTCCGGTGGGCCGACGGCGCACAGTGAAGCCCCGGCCGGCAGAGGATTCCCCGCTGTTCCTCGAAATAATCGGCGGCGTCCGAAGACGTGACGTTTTTAATATTGAACGATACGACGGCGGTTTGCCGGGATGCGTCCTGCGGGCCGTAAAGAATCACTTCATCCCGCAAGTCCTGAAGTCCGGCGAGGAAACGGGAGGCAAGCTCCTCTTCCCTGGCGCGCACGGCCTCTACGGTTTGTTCCAGAACAAAGGAAACACCCGCACCCAAACCGGCGATTCCGATCGTGTTGGGCGTGCCGCTCTCATACCGGTCCGGCATAAATTCCGGCTGCTCCTCAAATTCGGAGCGGCTGCCCGTTCCGCCCATCATCAGCGGCGCGATTCTTTGATCCAGCCCCTCGCGGATATAGAGCCCGCCCGTGCCCTGCGGGCCGAACAGAGATTTATGCCCGGTAAACGCCAGCAGATCGATGTTCATTTTTTCAACATCGATCGGCAAAGCGCCGGCCGTCTGGGCGGCATCGACGCAAAACATCACGTCCGGTCTGTCCTGCAGGAGCTCGCCTATGGCCTCAACCGGCAGAATCGTCCCCGTCACATTGGATGCGTGCGTCACCACGACTATTCGGGTGTTTTTCCGCAGGACTTTTTTTAGATCTTCCGGGTCCATTTCCCCGCGGGGCGAACAGGGGACGACCGACAATTCGACGCCGCGCCCTTCAAGAAACCGCAGCGGACGCATGACGGAATTATGCTCCATGCCGGACGTGATTACGTGATCGCCCGGCCGAAGCCCTCCCTGCAAGGCGATGTTGAGCGCTTCCGTGGAGTTTTTCGTCAAAACGATGCGCAGCGGGTCTTCAACATGGAAAAGAAGCGCCAGGCTTTCGCGCGCCTCGCAAATAATGCGGCCGGCGTCAATTGAAAGCCCGTGGCCGGAGCGTCCCGGATTGGCGCCGACGTTCCGCTGATAGGCCGTCATCGCCGACAGCATCGCTTCCGGTTTCGGAAACGATGTTGCGGCGTTGTCCAGATAAATGGTTTTCATTAAACTTTCCGTCAGACGGTGTTTTGATTACTTGGCCGCGCGGATGATGATGTCCGAACCATCCTGCCGAATATCCGCCTTCAAGCCGCGCCGGCTGAGAAGACGGGAAACGTTTTCCCGCGCGACTTCGTTGTCCACCAGAATTTCCAAATCTTTATTGCCGTCTGCAATCGCCCGGTCAACCAGAACCACCGGCTGCGGGCAGGACAGCCCTCGAGCGTCAACTTTTTTTGTACTCATATCTTTTCTCCTTCCTGAAAATCAAGCGGATACTTTATCTCGCTGCGTAAAGCCGACAACCAGACAGAACAAAAACCCGATCAGGACGGCGGCCGGCCCAAAGGCGGCGATGCCTTTGGGGGATGAGGCGATCGCAAAGTTATGGGCAATTGCCGCTCCCACGATCATGCCCGTTGCAAAAATTGCAGCGTCCATGTCGCCTTCGCCGGACAGGAAGAGCTGGCGTCCGGGGCAGCCGCCGGCCAGAACAAACGACAGTCCTGCCAGCGTCATGCCGAGGAAGTTCCAGAGGTGATCGGTGTGGGCGACGGGCTGGCCTTCAAAACCAGGCTTGAATTGCCCCAGAAGCATATTGGCTATAAACGCAAAAACCAGAAGCGCCGCCACGCCGCTGATGAGATGAAAGTCCCGAATCAGAATTACATCGCGAAACGCCCCCATGGTGCAAAACCGGCTGCGCTGCGCTAGGCCGCCGATCACGAGCCCGGCGATCAGGCTGATGAGGAGGGGAGCATGCTGCGAGCCCGGCCCTTTTGCGCTGAAGAAAATCGGACCGCCCGGCGCAAAGGAAACCTGAAACACCAACAGCAGCAACAAACCGATCATCAAAGCCGGAAATACCCAGCCGGCCGCTTTCTTTTGCGCATACGACCTCCCCAGGCTGTAGCCGTTTTTCAGAAACCCAACGCCGATAAAAATGCCGGCAATCAGCCCCGCGAGCCCCAAAATGGCGTTGCCGTCTCCGCCGGCCAGCCTAAGGAGTGTTCGCCAGGGACAGCCCAGAAATACCAGAGCGCCAATCATCGCGAAGACGCCGAGAAAGAAACGAATCAGAGGCGAAGAACCGCCGCGAGGCTTATACTCACCGGCAAGAAGGGCGGCGACAAAAGCGCCCAGAACAAATCCCATGATTTCCGGTCGCAGATATTGAACGACATCAGCGCGATGCAATCCCAGGGCGCCGGCAATATCACGCTCAAAACAGGCGACGCAAATCCCCATATTGGGCGGGTTCCCGAAATACTGCAGAAGGGCCGCGCCGATGCCGATGACCGCGCCGACAATAATGATTCCTGCGCGGGTTGAAAAAATGTTTTTCATTTCGATGCCTCCTTTATAAGATGCGGAATTTCTAGCAGAAGCGCCGATCATTATCCAATTCATAATGGGAATATTATCATGATTGTTATAACTGAATGGAATGTGCTACAAAACAAAGCAAAAGAATGCGGGTCCGCTCTTTGATCCAGTAAGGGTCGTTTTGAATTTGTCCACTCGCTGCCTGCCGCCTGCGCCATATTGCAAAGGCAGCAACAGAAAGGCGAACGATTGTTTCGGCCGAAAGCGTCTTTACCGATTATGGCGTTAATTTGGGTTAATCATATTTCAATAAGCTTCGGCGGGCCGCTCCTGCTGGACGGGGCTTCGCTGCAAATCGAAGCCGGGGAGCGCATCGGCCTTCTGGGGCGAAACGGTTCGGGGAAATCAACCCTGATGAAACTGCTCTCCGGCGAGATTCCGCCGGATGACGGTGAAATTTCCCGCGATAAAAATATTCATGTTTCCGTCATGCCTCAGGAGGTGCCCGATCTTCGCGGAACCGTCTATGACGTTGTCGCCGGTGGCTGTCAGGAACATCTTGATTTGCTTTACGAATATCATGACATGACCCTGCGGCTGCATTCAGGCGGCGTAAGCAGGCTTTTGAAAAAAATCGAGCAGGTCCAGCACCGGTTGGAAGCGGCCGGCGCCTGGCAGCATCATCAAAAGGTTGAAGAGGTGATTTCCCGCGTAAACCTCGATGAAAATGCCGAATTTCTTCTGCTCTCGGCCGGGTTGAAGCGCCGGGTGCTTCTGGCGCGGGCGCTTGTTGCCGATCCCGACGTGCTGCTGCTGGATGAACCCACCAACCATCTGGATATTGACGCCATCCTCTGGCTGGAAGAATTTTTAAAAAGTTTTGAGAAGACGCTGATGTTCGTCACTCATGATCGGGCGTTCCTGCAAAAGATCGCCACGCGCATTGTGGAAATCGATCGGGGCCGGCTCTTTTCATTTTCCTGCGACTATGCGACCTATCTGGAACGCCGTCAGGCCATGCAGGAAGCCGAGGAAAAGCAGTGGGAAACGTTCGATAAAAAACTTGCCAGGGAAGAGATCTGGGTCCGGCAGGGCATCAAGGCAAGGCGCACTCGCAATGAAGGCCGCGTGCGGGCGCTGCTGGCGCTGCGCGAAGAGCGGGCGCAAAGGCGCGAACGCGAAGGAAGCGTCCGTCTGTCCGTCTCGGAGGCCCAGGCGAGCGGGAAACTGGTCGTGGAAGCTGAGAAAATCAGCTTTGCCTATGAGAATAAAAAGATCATCGATTCTTTTTCCACCAGAATTTTGCGAGGCGACCGCGTGGGCATCATCGGGCCCAACGGTTCCGGCAAGACCACGCTGCTCAAGGTGCTTTTGGGAGAACTGAACGCGTCAGGCGGAAAAATCCGGCTGGGCGCCAATGTCGCTTTGGCCTATTTCGATCAACTGCGCACGCAGTTTGATGAGGCAAAATCGTTGCGGGACAACATTGCGGATGGAAACGATACCGTTTTTATCAACGGCGCGCCGCGCCATGTTGTCGGTTATTTGCAGGATTTTTTGTTTCCGCCCGCGCAGATCCTTGCGCCGGTTGTCTCTCTTTCCGGCGGTGAACGAAACCGGCTCCTTTTGGCGAAGCTCTTTTGCACGCCGTCCAACGTGCTGGTGCTCGATGAACCGACCAATGACCTGGACGCGGAAACACTGGAGCTTCTGGAGGAACGCCTTCTGGAATACCGCGGCACGATCATGCTGGTCAGCCATGACCGGACATTTCTCAACAACGTTGTCACGTCCACCATTGTTCTGGAAGGGGACGGGCGTCTGCAGGAATTTGTAGGCGGTTATGATGACTGGCTGAGGCAGCGCGGCGATCTCAAAGCCCACTCGAAAGCGATCTCAAAAGAGGCAAAGCCGAAGAAGGAAAGGCAACCGAAGGAAAAATCGAAATTGTCCTTCAAGGAAACACGGGAACTCGAAGAGCTGCCGCCCAGAATCGGGAAGATGGAAAAAGAAAAAGCGGAGCTTCTGGAATTGTTGAATTCTCCGGATTTGTATAAAACCCATAATCCCGCCCGCGCACTGGATGTGAACAACCGGCTGGCAGCACTGGAGGCGGATTTGACTGCGGCCTACGACCGCTGGGACGCACTGGAAGAACTGGCGGCGAAGTTTTCCACTTAAATGCAAAGCCCGTCATTGCGAGCATAGAAAAAAGGGGACGGTTCTATTTTTTCACTATTTGTTCATAACCAGGCAATCAACCAAACCAGGAAATTCGTCAAAGCAAGTAGCCTCACCTCGTAACCCGGCGGGTTATCTTTTCGTAACATAAATAAATGCTTTCCAAGCCAGTCCGTTTATAGTACCGTATAAAGACTGGGGGTAGTATATGAATATTTCAAAAGATATAAAACCGATCACCTATCTAAAAGCACGCGCACCTGAATTGTTAAAGCAAATCAATGAAACACATCGGCCCGTACTCATCACGCAAAATGGCGAACCCAGGGCGGTTCTCCAGGATCCGCAGAGCTATGAAAGCATGAGAAATGCTATTGGCATACTCAAGCTTCTCTCTCAGGGCGAAGAAGATATTAAAAAGGGAAAACTCAAATCCCAAGATCAAGCATTTTCGAAAATTGAATGTATGCTCAAAGAAAAAATCGCATGAAGAAATCATATAACGTATGGTGGTCGGAAACTGCGGAAAATGATCTGGTGTCTATGATTGAATATATCGCCGGAGAAAGTCCCCTCCAAGCAAGAAAAATATTCGGTGAAATAAAAAAACGAACTGAAAGCCTTAATGCATTTCCTGACAGGGGACGAATGGTTCCAGAATTAAAAAATCAGGGAATTACATTATATCACGAACTCATTATCGAGCCGTGGCGCGTAATGTATAGAGTATCGGAAGACAGCGTTTATGTTTTATCCGTTCTGGATTCGCGACAAAATGTTGAGGATATTCTTCTGCAAAGACTTATCGCATGGAAATAAAAAATGCCAACAAGGGCAATCCACCTGATCTCTGCCCGCCGGATGATTTCTTCGTTCTGGGAAGATGAAATTGAAATGAATCTAAAAAACGTAAACTTTCCCCGTCAGCTTGAAGCGGCAGGCCTCGCCGAAAAAATCCGGGAAGCCCTTGCGGCCTCCACCATCCTGCTTTGGCAGGAGGGCAATTTGAATGTGCCCCTGCTCCGCTTGAGCGACCCGCTGGCCGAAGCCCTGCAAAGGGCCAGGCTGCAGCGGCGCATCCGCTTCGGTTTTGAAGATATTGCCGGCCGGCTCGCGGCGGAAAAGAAGGGCATCGATGCCGTGCGGCAAAAAATGACGTCACGGCAGCAAAACAGAGTTTCCAGACTGCTGTTGTTTTCCAGTGACGGAGCGGATCGCCTTTATCGCCATATCGGGCAAATCCTGATCGAGCACCAGCCACGCCTTCTGGGTTGCCGGCTGGATGTGGACGGCAAAGCACTGGGAAAGTTGCTCGGCGCCGGAAGCGCCGGCATTAAAGTGATTCTGGCCGAGCACAAGGACGCCGTGTCGGATATCCTGCGGGCGCTGGTCAACGGGAGGGAATGACCGGGTTTCCGGCGCGTGGTCGCTCTTCGATAAAACCCGCATTCGATGCACCCGGCGCTCCCGCGGGTGTCGCAGCAACGCCAGTGGGAAATTGCCCGACTGGATGTGGCCTGGTTTTGATTTGCCGGTTGCATAATCAGGGCCTTTTGGGTATAGGGCATCATCTGAAGAGGGAACAGATCAAAAATGTCAAATATATCAAGGCAAATTCATGTCCAATCGAATTGAAGTCGGTTTTAAAAAAGGCATTCGCGACGCGCTGGGCGAAAAGACGAAAAAGCGCATTGCCGACAATCTGGGACTGCCGGTTGCAGGCGTCGCGACCATCGAAGTCTATACCGTTGACGGCGAACTTTCAGCCGGCGAGCTTCGCGCAGCTGCGTCCGGGCCGCTTTCCGACCCGGTGATCCAGCAGTACGCGATCAATCAGCCGCTCGCCGGAAATTTCGACTGGCTCATCGAGGTAGGGTTCCGTCCCGGCGTGACCGACAATGTCGGCAAAACCGCGCGCGAAGCGATTACGCTGCTTCTGGGTGATAGCGCAGGCGATCGCGCAGGCGATCGCAAAATCAGCGTCTACACGTCCCGCCAGTATCTGATCTCCGGCCCGATTTCCAGGGCCGATGCGCAAAACATCGCCTCCGGCCTGCTCGCTAACGATCTGATCGAGCGTCATCAGGTTGTAAGCCAAGCGGAGTTTGATTTTGTAAACGGCATTCCTGCGCACATTCCGCAGGTCACAGGCCATGACGAGCCGCAGGTGGCTAAAATCAATCTGACCCGGTTGGACGAGGCGGCGCTTTTGAAAATCAGCCGGGAAAAGCTTCTGGCGCTCAACCTCGAGGAGATGCAGGCGATCGCACGGTACTTTGCTGATCCCGCGATCGTCAAAGCCCGCGGAAAATTCGGCCTGGATGAAAACACAACCGACGTGGAGCTGGAATGCCTCGCGCAGACCTGGTCGGAGCACTGCAAACACAAAATCTTCAACAGCCGGATCGAATACTTTGACGGCCGGACAAAAAAAACCATCAACTCGCTTTTTAAAACCTACATCAAAGGCTCGACGGCGAAAATCCGCAAAGCCAAGGGGAAGAAGGACTTTTGCCTGTCGGTATTCGTCGACAACGCGGGCGTCATCAAATTCAACAAAGATCACAATCTGGTTTTCAAAGTGGAGACGCACAACTCTCCCTCCGCGCTTGACCCATACGGCGGGGCGCTCACCGGCATCGTGGGCGTCAACCGCGATCCGTTCGGCACGGGGCTGGGCGCCAAGCTCATCTTCAACACGGATGTGTTTTGCTTTGCCTCGCCCTTCCACAAGAAGAAGCTTCCGCCCCGCATTCTGCACCCGCGCCGCATTTACGAAGGTGTGCGCGAAGGCGTGGAGCACGGCGGCAACAAAAGCGGCATTCCGACGGTGAACGGCAGCATCGTCTTTGACGAGCGCTACCTGGGCAAACCGCTCGTTTACTGCGGCACGGCCGGCATCATGCCCGCGAGGCTGAACGGCAAGCCCACGCACACCAAAGAAATCAAACCGGGCGACGCCATCATCATGACGGGCGGCCGGATCGGCAAGGACGGCATTCACGGCGCGACGTTTTCCTCGGAGGAGCTCCACGAAGGTTCGCCGGTGACGGCCGTCCAGATCGGCGACCCGATCACGCAAAAGAAAATGACGGACTTCCTGCTCAAAGCCCGCGACCGGGGGCTCTACCGGGCGCTCACCGACAACGGCGCGGGCGGCCTGTCGTCCTCCATCGGCGAGATGGCTACCTACTCCGGCGGCTGCGAAATCGATCTCGCGCTGGCGCCACTGAAATATGCGGGACTCCAGCCCTGGGAAATTCTGGTGTCGGAGGCGCAGGAGCGCATGTCGCTGGCCGTCGATCCGAAGAAAGTCGGCAAATTTCTGGACCTGGCCCGCAGAATGGGTGTGGAAGCCACGGTGCTGGGCAGTTTCACGAAGTCCGGAAGGTTTCACGTGCGCTACGGCGAAAAGACCGTGGCGTATCTGGATATGGATTTTCTGCACGACGGCGTTCCGCAGATGAAGCTTCAGGCACGCTGGAGCGCGCCGAAGCATCCCGAACCCGGGTTTGCCCCACCGGTCGATTTAGGGAAGGCCCTGGCACTGATGCTGGCTCGCTTAAATATCTGTTCGAAAGAATCCGTCGTCCGCCAGTATGATCATGAAGTCCAGGGCGGTTCCGTGGTGAAACCGCTGGTGGGCGCGCAAAACGACGGCCCGTCGGATGCGGGCATTGTCCGGCCGATTCTGGATTCCATGGAAGGCGTGGTGGTGGCGCATGGCATCTGCCCGCGTTACAGCGACATCGACGCGTATCACATGACCGCCTGTGCCATTGACGAGGCGGTGCGCAATGCGGTGGCGGTGGGCGCCGATCTGGATCATCTGGCGGGGCTCGACAATTTCTGCTGGTGCGATCCGGTCCAGTCCCCCAAAACGCCCGACGGGGAGTATAAGCTGGCGCAACTAGTCCGTTCGAACATGGCGATTTATGATTACACAACGGTTTACGGCGTGCCCTGCATTTCCGGCAAGGACAGCATGAAGAATGACTACGCCATCGGCAAAACGAAAATTTCCGTGCCGCCGACGCTGCTTTACTCGGTGATCGGCAGGATCAGGGACGTGCGCAAAGCCGTTACGATGGACGTGAAACGCCCGCAGGATCTGGTTTATATCCTGGGTGAAACCCGCGATGAACTGGGCGGTTCGGAATGGTTCGCACAAAACGATGCCGTTGGCAACAAAGTTCCGCAGGTGGATGCGAAAAAAGCCATGAAGCTTTACCGTGCCCTGAACAAAGCTATCGGGGCGGGTTTGGTCGCCTCGTGTCATGACTGTTCCGACGGCGGCCTGGCCGTAGCTTTGGCCGAAACCGCCTTTGCCGGCGGACTTGGCCTCAACATCGATTTAAAGGACGTTCCCTACAGCGGCAGAAAGCGCGACGATTATGTTTTGTTTTCCGAGACGGCCAGCCGCTTTGTGGTTACAATTCACCCGAAAGACAAAGCGAAGTTTGAAAAGAGGATGGCGGGAAATGTCGCGCGCGAAATCGGCTTTGTTTCGAATGACGGATGCTTGCAGGTAAGCGGTCTTTCCGGCAAAACCATTATTAAGGAAAAAATCGGCAAACTGAAAGACGCGTGGCAAAAGCCGCTTAATTTTTAGACAGGATTGACAATATGGCAACCAGGGTTAAAGCAATTGTTCTCACCGGCAACGGCACCAACTGTGAAATGGAAATGGCGCATGCCTGCAAACTGGCGGGGGCGGACAAAATCGATATTGTGCATATCAGTCAACTGCTTTTCGGAGAAAAACGCCTTTCGGATTACAACTTTTTGAATCTGCCCGGCGGGTTTTTGGACGGAGACGACTTGGGGTCGGCCAAGGCGGGCGCCAACCGCTTCCTCCACGCCCCCATTTCCGGCGCCGACGAAATGCTGATCGAGGAGCTGCTTAAATTCATCAGCGCCGGAGGGCTTATTCTGGGTGTCTGCAATGGATTTCAACTGATGGTGAAACTTGGTTTGCTGCCGGCGCTTGGCGACAACTTCACCAAACAGAGCACAACGCTCACCTACAACGACTCCGGGCGCTTCGAGGACCGATGGGTGCATCTCAAGGCTGACTTGCAGAGCCCCTGTGTCTTCACCAAAGGGCTGGATGCGGTTTATTATCCCGTGCGCCACGGCGAGGGGAAATTTATTCCCGACAGCGCCGCGACGCTTGCGGCCATTAAAAAGAAAAGCCTGGCCGTCTTCCGGTACTGCGACGCCGACGGCGCGCCGACTATGGACTACCCGGACAATCCCAACGGCTCCCTGCAGGCCATTGCCGGCATCTGCAATGAATCGGGGCGGCTCTTCGGCCTGATGCCGCATCCGGAAGCGTTTCTGCACCGGACCAACCACCCGCGCTGGACGCGCGAGAATCTTCCCGAGGAAGGCCAGGGGCTCGCCATCTTTAAAAATGCCGTCTCTTTTATTCGCAGCGGAGATTTTTAGCGCTATTTTTCCTGGTTCGCGCAGGGCTGCATTTTGCCGTCATTGCTTCCGCCAAAAGCAGAACACCCGGTAAAAAAACCTTTGTATTTTTCATGCCGCGCTTCCTCCAGATGTCTTTTGATCCTGCATATGGCGCGGCATCAATTGCATGTCTTCGGCACGGCTTTCCCGTCTTTGTCCGTGTACACCTGCAGGATGGTGAAATTGAATGAGTTGTCGGAGGACATCATGATAAACACCTGTCCTTCCATGCAAAAAGAAGTGATGGTGCTCGAGCCTTCACCGGAATAATTGCGGAAGGCCAGTTTCTCGCGGGTCAGCTCTTTTGTCGCTTTGGGTTTTGCGTAACTGTCCTCCGCGGCCAAACTCTGCGCCGCAAAGAGGAAGGACACAATCAATATCAACATGATGCATAAAGCCTTCTTCATAAAATCCTCCTTGCTTACCTCTGTTTTCATTCCATGGCCTTCCGGTGTGAACGCCTCCGCCGCTATTGGACGGAACGCACCGGAAGAATCCGCGAGCTGGTCTCGCTGGACTGAGGGCCCCAATACCGCCGTCCGGACCCGAAGGAGAGATACGCGGCGTCGGAGCCGCGAACCTCGGAAGACCAGTACGCCACGCAGCTCACCTGGATCAGATCCGTGGCGATGTGAACCTTGAACCTGCGGTCGCATGGAGCCGGGCGGGATTTTTTCTCGTCATACAACTCCAGCAGTTCATCCTGCGTCGGCATTCTCCAGTCCTCGTGGCCGCCGCCCCGGTATTTTTCGACGTAGGCTTTGGCGTCCGTGTAGCTGATGTCCGCTCCGTTGTCCTTCGCCGCCCACATGAGGTTCGTTTTCGTATCCAGAACCGTCTCTTCGTCCTGCGCAATGAAACGGCCGTCGTCGCCTTTTTCCGCAAGCGGCCCTTTTTTTGCCGCTGAATCGGATGTGACTGTTTTGCCGCCCCCGCAGGCAACCAGCGCCAGCAGCAGAAAAAGCGTCAGCACCGGCAGGATGGCTGTTTTGCGCCTACCTCTTGATTCCATTTGGACCCCTCTCTTTCTTAGGTTCAAAAACTCTTTACCATCGCTCCAGAATCTCCTTGGTCAGCTCCGAACGGATGGCCTGATCCAGGTGCACGCTGCCGAAGAGGCGGCTTCCGGCCATCCTGGCGTTCAGGACGGAAAGCCCGTTGGAGCGCTCGTCCAGCCACGGGACGTCAATCTGATCGTGGGAAAAGTCGCCGGTAAAGACCATTTTGGTTCCTTCGCCGCCGCGCGTCGCGATGGCTTTCACATGCGATGGCGGCAGATTCTGAATCTCATCGACGATTACGAAGCATTTCTGAATGGAACGGCCCCGGATTTTGTCCAGGTCCATCATCTCGATTTTTCCGTTCGTCAGCCACTCGTTGATCTTCTCCTTCATTTTGTCGTCCACCAGTTCCTTGATCGCGTTGATGTTGTCGTAGATCGGGTGCATCCAGGGCTTCATCTTGGCGTCGATGTCGCCCGGCGAATACCCCAGCCGATCCTTGTTGCCCAGCTGGATGGTGGCGCGGCTGACCAGAATCCGGCGGTAGCGGGAGGCCTGTTCAAAGGCGGCCAGAAGCGACAGAAAGGTTTTGGCGGTTCCCGCCTTGCCCGTCAGCGCGACCAGCGGGACGGATGCGTCGCGCAGCAGATCCATGGCGATATACTGGCCCCAGTTGACCTCCCCGTTGTTGGACCTGGGCCGGACGCCCAGCAGATGAATGTCCTTGTCCACGATGCGGAAGTGGTCGCCTTTGCGCACCGCGGCAAAGGCGGGCCCCCAGGCCCCGTCGCGCTCACAGTAGCAGACGATGCCCTCGTTGAGCCGGATTTGGCCCAGCTTATCGGCCAGACGGGCTTCGGGAAGTTTCAGCGGGAACGTTTTGTCGGCGATCCATTGCTTTTGAAGATTCACGGTGATCCGGGGCGCGTGCTGCTCCTTGACCTCCGTTTCATCCATTTTGACGGATTGGACCTCCATGCCGAAATTCAGGGCCAGCGTTTCCAGCGCCGCGTCCTGCGTGACGAGAATGACTTTTTCGGCCGGCAGCTTTTGCCGGGCGTGAAGCGCGGTGGCGATAATGCAGTGGTCGTTCTTGTCGGTTTTCAGGCCTCCGTCTTTGGCCGCGGTGAAGTCATAAGAGAAAAACCGGACGGAACGGTCTTGGGCGCGAAACAGGTTGCGGACATTGCGAATGACGCTTCGGGCAATGTCCGCTTTGAAATCATTGCCGGTTTTGTGGCTGTCCAGTTCCTCCCAGGTTGCGTAAGGCATCAAAACGCAGTTGCGTCCTCCCTGGCGCAGTTTTTCAAACACATCGATTCCGTATTCCAGGGCGCTGGTGTCCACGACAAAATACTTTTCCGGTGTTTTATTCGCCTCTCCGGTCGCTCTCTTCTTCTCCGCCTGGGCTTTGCCTTTTTTCCCGTTCATCATGATGTGGTTCCCCGCTTGAAGAGTTTGAAGTTATGGAATGCAGAATGTGTGAAGGCGCACCTCCAATGCCTGCACCGGCTGAATTGTTGGGTGCCATTGTACCAAATTCGGAAATTTCGACAAGGGAAAGTTGAAGAGGGCGCTTTTTGGGCGACAAAAAGGGCTGAACTCTGCGGCAACTTGTGGTACAAGCATCGCGGTTCAATCATCAGTCATCTTCCCGGGACAAGGAGGAGCCAGCATGAATGAAAAGAATCTGATCCTTGCGGTGGATGTCGGCACCACGGAAACCAAAGCGGTGCTGGTTAGCCCTGAAGGGTACATCGATTCCCGTCAGTCAACCTGCTGTCTTTGTTATCCGGACAAGTCGTGCGTCGAGCAGTCGCCCGAGGAAATATCGGACGCCGTCTATCATTCCAGCCGGGAGGTTCTGGCCGCGCATCCCGATCTGGCCGGAAGGCTTGCCGGCGTCGTTTTTACCAGCCAGATGCAAAACACCGTTCCGGTGGACAGGAACGGGAAGCCGCTGATGAACATGCTCTCCTGGATGGATGAGCGCGCGTCCTGCTTCACGCAGGAAGACATGTTCCGGGGATGGATCAAGATCGAAGGCTACCCCGTTCTGAAGCTGCTGAAGTTCATGAGAATCACCGGCGGCGCTCCCGGAAAAACCGGAAAGGATACGGTCTGCAAGCTGGCCTGGATGAAAAAAAACAAGCCGGATCTGTATGCTTCGGTCCATAAATTTCTGGACGCGAAGGACTACGCCATTTTTCTGGCCACCGGCAATTATGTGACGTCCTATGACATGGCCAACGTCACCTGGCTCATGGATACGCGCAATAAGGACATCAGGAAGTGGGTCTGGTCGGAAGAGATTCACAAAATGTACGGGCTCGATTCCCGAAAAATGCCGGAGCTCAGGGCGTCCACCGCTATTGCCGGTTCCGTCACCTCGGATTTTGCCGCAAAAACCGGCGTCCCGGCAGGCCTTCCCGTCGTGACCGGCTGCGGCGACCTTCTTGCCTCGGCAATCGGCTCCGGCGCCATCGAAATGGGGCAACTGCATGTGAATATCGGCACGGCCGGCTGGGTCGCCACGCACCATCCCGGGACGGCGATCGACACGCAACACTACGTCGGCGCCATCGTGTCGGGCATTCCGGGAAAATTTCTTCTGATCAGCAAGCAGGAAACCCTGGGCGCGGCGCTGGACTGGCTGAAGGGCATGCTGTACCCTTCTGAGCTCCTGCCGGGAAAATCTACCGCCGAGATTTACAGGATGATGGATGCGGAAGCGGCCCTGTCGCCTTCCGGCGCGAATGGCGTTCTTCTAACCCCGTGGCTTTTCGGCGAGCGGTCCCCCATCAACAATCCGGACCTGCGCGGGCAGATCTTCAATATCAGCATGAACACGACGCGGGCCGATCTCTGCCGGTCGGTCATGGAAGGGGTTGCCCTGAATATTCGCTGGGGCATGGAATACGTGGAAAAAATGTCCCTGAAAAAGAGCCGGCCGACTACAGACGAAGTCCGGCTGATCGGCGGCGCTTCGAAAAGCGACATCTGGTGCCGGATTTTTGCGGACGTTTTGCAAAAGCCGATTGTACAGATGAAAAACGCCCAGATGGCCTCCGCGCAGGGCGCGGCCGCCGTAGCGATGGTGGCTTTCGGCATTTACAGGGATTTCAGCGAGATTGACCGGATGCTGCAAAAAGGCAAAGTCTTTAAGCCGAATCCCGCCACGGCCGCTCTGTACGAAAAACTATACCGGCAGTATCAGGCGCTGTATAAGAACAACAAAGGCGCTTTTCGGGAACTCAATCATTGAGGAGTATGCGCCATGAATCGTTTCATCGATAGCTGCCAGGACGAAACTTTCGATATGCTGGTGATCGGGGGCGGCATCACGGGCGCCTGCGTAGCGTACGACGCGGCCTGCCGCGGCCTGAAAGTCGCGCTGGTGGAAAAAGGCGATTTCGGCGCGGCGACCTCCGCCGCCACGTCCAAGGTGATCCACGGCGGCCTGCGGTATCTGAAAACCTTTGAATTCGGGCTGGTGCGCGAGTCGCTCAAAGAGCGCAGAGTCATGGGAAACATCGCCCCGAATTTCATCTACCCCACGGCCTTCATGTTCGTCAATCCGACCTTCGTCATGAAGATCGGCCTGTGCCTGTATGATTGGATTGCATTTGACAAGAAATTCACCTGGGACAAGAGCAAGAAAATCCCCAACCACTATAGCCTTTCCAGGGAAGAAGTTATCCGGCAGGCGCCCAACGCCAGGCGGGAAGGGCTTAAGGGCGCCTGGGTGTATTATGACAGCCTCAGCATTTTCCCCGAGCGCCTGACGCTGGCCTTTTTGAAATCGGCCGTTCATTACGGCGCCAAAGTCTCCAATCACGCCCGAATGGAAGGGTTTGTCATGGAGGGCGGCAGGGTTTCCGGCATTGTAGTGCGGGACCTGCTGAATAACCAAATCCATACCCTGAAGGGGAAGCTGACCGTCAACTGCGCCGGGCCCTGGGCGGACATGGTGCTGAAAATGGCCGGAAAAGGGGCGGCGCAGGATTCCATCCGCCGCTCGGAGGGGATTCATTTGATTGTCAGGAATCTGGTGGGCAAACAGGCCGTCGGCACGATGACCCGGGCCGGCCATTTCTTCCTGATTCCCTGGCGGAACTATTCGCTGATCGGCACGACGGACAAGGAATATCCCGGAACGCCGGACGATTATCATGTGACCGGTAAGAGCATTCAGGAACTGCTGGACACGGTGAACAGGGATTTTGGCAACGACAATCCCATCCGTTACGGGGATGTCCTTTACGCGTACGGGGGGCTTCGGCCACTGCTTGGTTCCGGGGGCGATATCCATACCATCACGCGGAAATACGAGATTTACGATCATGCGGATGAGGGGCTTCCCGGCCTGATCACGGCCGAGGGCGGCAAATACACGACCAGCCGGAATCTCGCGCAAAATGTTTTAAAAGCGGCGGAAAAAAGACTGGGCAAGCTTCAGCCGTGCCTTACGCACAAAAAGCGGCTGGTCGGCAGCGAGATCGACGACATGGAAGGATTCATCGAAGCCGTCAAGCGGGAAAACCGGGATTTTTCAGAAAAAACCGTCGTGTATCTCGGCCGGAATTACGGCACCGAGTACGACAGGGTGCTGAAGATGGCCCGGCAGGATCAAGCCCTGGCGGATGTTTTGAATGACGACGGCGAGATCCTGGCCCAAGCCGTCTATGCCGCCCGCGAGGAAATGGCCCGAACGCTGGCCGACGTGGTTTTGCGCAGAACGGGCATTTGCACGCTGGGCCATCCGGGGAAGGAGATCCTAAACAAGGTGGCCGCCGCAGTTGCCCGGGAGCTGAAGTGGGACGGAGAAAGAACGGAGCGCGAGGTCGAAGAGGTGGAAAAAATCCTGAAGGTTCCGGCGGCATGACGCTGTGTGAACGATTTACCTCGCTTTGGCCGCCGCAAAGGATTGAAACAGCATTCCCAGCATAAGGCCGACGTCCTCCAGAATCCCGGCAGTGATCCCGTCGAGGAAGGAAAGCGCCGGAAGCGCGCCGTCTCTGAAAATCACCCTGGCCGCGTCGGCGGAGCATTGATTGGTCTGTGAGGCCGTCTCTGTGGGGCCGCCGGGATCTACCCGGCTGAAAACCTCCAGCAGGTCCCGGCCGTACTGATCGAGGAAAAAATAAAAAACCTCGTTGTGCTTTTTTCTTGCCTTTTCCATGTAAGCCGGAAGGCGATGCCGCACATTTCCTGCCGCATTTTTCGCTTCGCTCGCTCCCCGCGCAAGAGCTTGCCCGAACGGTTCAAACCCTTCACGGAAGCGGCGTTCAACATACACCTCATAGCCCTGATGCACCGCGGAAGCCGTCCGGAACAGCGTCTTTCCGGAAAAGATGTTTTTCATGAGGAAACAAGAGGGCAGCGCCTTCACGTGAAAGGGGCTGCCCAGATCCGCCAGGTAATGGCCGCACCGGGACAGGTAGCGCCACCCCCAGTAGTCGTTGCCGTTTTCAAAAGCAAGCCCGCTGAAATCCTGATGAACGAGGAAGGATTTGGGCGCCGCGCCGAAGGTCGAGGTCAGCACCTTGAATTCCATGTGGCGCCAGCCGTGGGACCCGCCAGTGATTTTCTGATTTTTGTGGACGGCCAGATCGTGGTCCAGATAAAGATCCGGCTCCGTGCTGTAAATCACCAGCACTTTCCAAGGCTCGATCGTTTTCCCCGAAGGCGGCGCCAGGGCAAAATCGCCGTTTCGTTTCTTGTAGTCGAAAGACCATACCGGATCCAGTCGCCGTCGCTCCTGATAGCTTTCCTTGTAAATATCGATGTGCTTCGGACCGACGGGCCAGACCTTGTCGGCGAAAGGGGGACGGGGCTTCACGGCGACGGGCGGCAGGAAGGTGAGGCCGTCCAGCGCCCGGACGGCGTGGTACGTGATGTATTCGTGGGAGAACCAGGGCGCCCAGGCTTGGGGCAAATCCGGATCATTGTGAAGATCGACATTCAAGGCCGGGCATCCTTAAGCGATGCGGGGAAAGGCCGGAACCTCTCCCCGCAAACCATAGCTAGATTTTGAAATCGGTTTTTTTGTTCCAGACGCCCAGCGCGACGCCCAGCTCTTCGTGTTCTTTGGCGTATTCTTCCAGCCCGATACCCCGAACCGCCGCGTCGATGGCCTGACGGAGCGCACGGGCGCCGGCCCTCGGGCCGCCCGGATGGGCGTGAATGCCGCCGCCCGAGCCGATCATTGTGTCTTTGCCCAGCGTGTTGACGATGTCCGCCACGTTGGCCGGCGTGATGCCGCCCGACGGCATGGGCAGAGAGGGCTTCAGGCCGCCCATCGGATACGTCAGATTGCGCACGGTGCTCATGAAACGATCGTGCATGTACATGGCCTTGCCGCCCAGAGAGAAGGGCAGAACGACCGAGTCTGCTCCGCACAGACGGGCAAATTTGCCTAAAATGAGCGGCGAGGCGATTCCCTGAACGGGTGACATGAAGTAGGCGCCGGCCAGGTCCATGTGGCCCAGGATCGGAACGGAAATGCCCGGATCATCGGCCAGGGCGCGCATGGCCTCCGGACCGACGGACAGATAATTTACCATGATCGAGTTCGCGCCCGCGTCGACGCAGCGCCTGGCCAGGTCGAACATCCGCGGCAGGCGGTCGGTGACATTGACGGCGTAAAGGGTGTGCTCGCCGGTTTCCTCATACACTTCCTTTTCGATTTTCATATAGGCCCTGACGCGTTTGACCGCGTCGTTGTAGCGCATGCTGGCGATCAGCTCGTCGTCCTTGATCACGTCGCAGCCTCCCATTGCCGCTTCCCGGAAGAGCTTGGCGCCGACTTCCAGCGGATAGCCGCTGCAGGGCTTGATCATGTTGTTGAGCAGCGGACGGCCCTTTTTGAGCCCCAGCGCCTTCCACCATCCGTCCGCGCCGAATTTAGGCCCGTTGTACTGGTCCAGCGTGGCTTTCGGTAGCCGAAGGTCCAGGAGTTTGAAGTTGGGAACCAGCGAGATGTTGCCGATGACGGCGGTCAGCATCATGGGAAGCTGGTCTTCGACGTTGGCGGCGGGAAAGGCGATCTGCAGGACGTACTGCCGGTTTGCCGCCTCAGGCGGAACTCCGTATTCGTAGTAGGGCGCTTCATAGACGCCGATCACTTTTGCGACATGTCCGGCCCTGATTTCCGGCGTTTCGCCGGGAACCGGCACCCAGGTGCCGGTGGTCTGTTCGATGGCCAGAAACTGCCCCATGATCGCCATGTCCATGTTTTTGTCGGCCTGTACCCAGTAAGTGGCAATCACGTGGTTTTCCATATCAATGCCTTCGGGCAGGGCGATGGGTTTGTCCGCGAAGGGACCGATCTCTTTGCAATCGGCGGGGACTTTCTTTTTCGCCATGGGATACTCCTCTCGGTGAATTTTATTTTTTGACGGCGCGGATGTCGTCTGCGTCCGCGGCAGACGACGGGATGAGCCGCCGGGAAACGGACCGGCCGATCAACCGGACGGCACCGGTTTTCCGGGTTTTCTATCGCACAGATCCCGAAATAGTTCAAGCGCCTATCCGGTATTGACAGGGTATCCCGGGAAGAGTAAAAAGGAAAACACACGTCATGCTTCATTGGCAAAACCGGGGAGGGATAGATGCAAAACGAAGATGTTTTGGCAAGAATCCACCTGAATGCGGTGCTTTCCAATCTTGAAATCCTTGCACGGGAAGACAAGGAAGCATCGGCGATCGCCGGGACGTGGAACGGCGGCATCCTGCTTATGGTCGGGCTTCAAGGCCCCAAGGTCACGCTGGAAATGAGAGAGGGTGCCGTGAGGGTTGCGACTGGCCGAACCGGAAATCCCGGCATCGTTTTGCTTTTTCCCACCGCTCGAATGCTCAACAATCTGTTTACCGGCGCCGGCCGCGGCTTTCCTGTTCCCGTAAAAGGTCTGTTCAGGATCAAGGGACTCAAAGCGTTTGCCGGACTTGCCAAAAGGATGGAGGCCGTTCTCAAAGGCGCCGACGCTCCCCGGAAAATCAAAGCCAGGCTGCTGCTCAACACGGTGGGCAGGACGGTTGCCGTTCTTGCCGCATCGGAACCGGAATCCCAAAAAGCCGCCTTCGGACTTCGGGGGGTTGCGGAGCTTCGAATCAAAGACAGCGAAGCGGTTCACATCATCTTTACCGAACAGGGTGCGACCGCAGGAAGCGGCCGCGCGCCGAATCCCGACCTTGTCATGGAATTTTCCTCAGAGGAGGTGTTTCTTGACCTCACGGAAGACAAGGTGGATGTGTTTGCCGCCATCTGCCTGGAAGACATTCGAATCCAGGGGGATCTGCACATGGGGGATGTCGTGAACGGGCTTCTCGACCGGGTCGGCGTTTATTTGCAATAGGAGACAGGGCATGACCTATACCTTCACGCAATCGAAGGCGCTGTTTCAGCGCGCGGCCAAAGTCATTCCCCAGGGCATCTACGGCCATTTCAATCCGGCCACGACGGTTCCGGGCTTCTATCCCTACTTCATCTCCAGGGCCAAGGGGTGCCGCTTCTGGGACGTGGACGGCAATGAATACATCGACTATGCCTGCGCCTACGGTCCCATGATCCTCGGCTACGCCCATGACCGGATTGACGAAGCCTTTGCCCGTCAGGCCCGAAACGGAACGGCGACCATGCCGCCTTCGACGCTGCTTGTCGATCTGGCGGAAAAAATGGTGGAGGTCAATGACTGCGCCGACTGGGCCGTGTTTGCCAAAAACGGCGCGGATGCGATTTCCTGGGCCGTGGCGCTTGCGCGCGGCTACCGAAAGCGCGACAAGATCGTGCTGGCCCACGGGGCGTATCACGGAACCCAGCCGTGGGCGGGCACCAACCACATCGGCGTTCTTCCGGCCGACCGGGCGGACGTCCTCATGGCGCCGTGGGGCGATGCGAACGCCTTTCGGCGGGTCGTGGAGGAAAACAAAAACCGGATCGCCGGCGCCCTGTTCACCCCCTATCATCATCCCGTCTTTGAGCCGCAGGCGCTTCCGGCGCCCGGATTCTGGCGGGACATGCGCCGGATTTGCGATGAGAATGACATCGTCCTGATCATCGATGACGTCCGCGCCGGATGGAGGCTCGACATCAAAGGCTCCGCCCATTATTTCGGCTTCCGGCCCGATCTGGCCTGTTACTGCAAGGCGATCGCCAACGGCTATCCCATCTCCGCCCTGGTC
>Ga0209606_1001058_pt1 | contig 36857 bp, 30 predicted proteins | sample AD_UKC057_MetaG_FD_184412 | JGI IMG/M metagenome (GOLD analysis project Ga0209606, IMG submission 184412) | Active sludge microbial communities of municipal wastewater-treating anaerobic digesters from USA - AD_UKC057_MetaG (SPAdes) (version 2) | ecosystem: Engineered > Bioreactor > Anaerobic >...
CACTACTGTCCCAACGTTTTCGTAAAGAGATGAAGTAAGTTATAGAAAACAATGCGAATAATCAATAAAAAGTTATTTATCGATTTGAAATATTTTTCTTCGGGATGCCATAGTCTCGCATTACATTGCGAGGAGATGGATGATGAATTCCGGAAGAACGATATTTTCTCAGATCATGGATTATTTGCCGATCTACGAATTCCGAAAATGCGTCGAACAATATTCAGGCAATTACAAAATCAAGAGCTTCTCCTGTTGGGATCAGTTTCTCAGCATGGCATTCGCGCAACTGACCTACAGAGAAAGTCTGCGGGATATTCAAGCCTGCCTTCGGGCAGCCAGACAGAAAACCTACCACATGGGCATTCGAGGAAAAATATCCCGCAATACATTAGCCCATGCCAACCAGACAAGAGACTGGCGCATCTATGCCGACTTTGCCCAAGTGCTGATCCAGAAAGCTCGACAACTTTATGCCAACGATTCGTTCGGCATCGAACTGGAACAAACTACTTACGCACTGGACGCCACAACCATCGACCTTTGTCTTTCGCTTTTCCCGTGGGCAACGTTTCGCAAGAACAAGGGAGCAGTGAAACTGCATACCCTTCTCGATCTGAAAGGCAATATCCCGACGATTGCTTTTATTACCAGCGGAAGCGTTCACGAAGTCAACATCCTCGACAAGCTGCCGATAGAAGCCGGCGCCATTTACATTATGGACCGCGGTTATCTGGATCACGCTCGTCTTTACAAACTGCATCAATCGGCAGCCTACTTTATAACCCGCGCCAAGAGCAACGCCAGATACGATCGTTGCTATTACCAGAAGATCGACAAAACGACCGGGTTGCGATCCGACCAAGTCGTAACCTTACACGGCCATTACTCCAGAAAAGATTATCCCGAAAGGCTCAGGCGTATTGCCTTTTACGACGAGGTTCAGAACAAGAAGCTGGTTTTCCTGACCAACAATTTCAAATTACCGGCCCTGACCATCACGGAGATTTATCACAAGCGCTGGCAGATCGAGTTATTCTTCAAGTGGATCAAGCAGCATCTGCGGATAAAAGCATTTTACGGCACATCCGAGAATGCGGTCAAAACACAAATATGGATTGCCATCTCCGTTTATGTTCTGGTGGCGATTATCAAGAAACAGGTGAATCTGGAGCAAAGCCTCTACACGATTTTACAAATTGTCAGCGTGACGCTTTTCGAGAAAATACCGCTTTTACAAGCGCTTACGGATGTCGAGATAGCAGAAGAAAACACAGAAACCAACAACCAACTGAATTTATTCAACTAACGTTGGGACAGTAGTGAATCCAGGTAAACCATTTAAAACCTCATCGCTCATCGCTCATCGCTCGTCGCTTTCTTTTCCAACTCCGCGATCCGGGCCTTGAGTTCCCGCATTTTGAGCTCGCGGTCCACAAAGACGCGGTTGATCCGCTCCAGTTCTTCGGTTTTGGCGACCAGCTCCCCGGTGCGCTCGATGACGCGTTTTTCCAGCTCCTGATACATGTTTTTGACTTTTTCTTCTGCCTGGTTGCGCCGCAGGGCCTCCACCAGGGAAACCGCCAGCTCCTCCAGGTCTTCTCTCTGCTCGCCCGTGTAGCCGCCGGTGCGGTTGGCGAGCGCAATCATCCCGATGGTTTTTCTCCCGTCTTTGAGCGGCACGCCCAGAAAAGATGTCAGCGGCGGATGCCCCTCCGGAACGCCCACGCGGTCGGGGAAAGCTCCCGGATCGTCGACAATTAGAGGCTGCTCCCGAAGGATCACCTGTCCCCAGATGCCCCGAATGATCATGTTTTGCAGAGAAGCCGTTGCCTCCTTCTGGGGCATGGAGCAGGCGTCCCAGCCCGTTTCGCTGACGGTGTATGTGGAAAAAAGTCCGTCCGGGCCCACTTCACCGATAAATCCGAACTCGCTGTCCGTAATGCTCAGGGCGGCGGCAAGGCAGGTCCTTGCGACCGCTTCAGTGTCCTGGGATTTCAGCGTCTCGGCAAAAAGCCGGTTGATGGCGGAAAGCAGGCGGGTCTGTCTTGAAATTTTATCCGCCGCGAGTTTGCGCGCGGTCACGTCGTCGAAAACGGAAACGATCTCGCCGGAAGGAAGTTTGAAAACGTAATTGTCCGCCCAAAAGGTCTGCCGGTCGTCCTGATAAAGAAAGGTGGGGTGCTCTTCGGGATTTCCCGTCCGCCAGACGTTTTGAAAAGTGGCCAGGATCGTGTGATTCGCCAGTCCCGGATAGACGGCCAGGACGCTTCCGCCCTCTGCGTTTGGGCCCACCTTGGTGATTCGGCGGGCTGCGTCGTTGAGTTCCAGAATTTCAAAATCCCTTCCCCCGTCGATGGCCTGATAGATGGCTACGCCGCTTTTCAATTGGTTGAAAAGTTCGCTGAACCGCGACCGGCCGGCCGAAATTTCTTTTTCCGCTTTCAGGCTCTCCAGTGCGGACTGGGCGATGACGTTCTTGCGGGCATAGAGCAAAAGCAGAACAAAGAGCACAAACAGCAGGATGGAAATGGAGGAGATCTGGGCGAGGTGGCCCCAGAATTTGGACCGGACGGAACTCTGATCCCGGCCCACAAAAACATGCAGGCCAGCCTCCGCGACCGGCGCGTACGAAATGTGGCGCTCCTCTTCCTGTGCGGCCGGATCTCTGACCGTGACGGTGGTCAGGGGTTTGGTTTTGACCGCGTCAAAAAACGGGTACCGGACCAGCTTTTTTTCATGGGCAAACCGGCTGCTGTATAGAAGCGTGCCTTTCCGGTCCGTGACGGCAATAAACAGTCCCTCTTCCATCGGCGCGCGCCGAAGGACTTTGCCCATCTCAACCGCCCGCAGGGGGGAAAGCAGGATGCCGAGAACTTCCTTTTTGTCATTAAAAATCGGGACGGCGATATGAATGGCCGTGTCTTTTTCGCCTGTGGACCGGATGATTGCCTCCGCGATATAGGGTTTCCATTCCCGGCTGACGCCCCGGTACCAGTCGCGAAACGAAAAGTTTTTTCCCAAAATGTCCGGTCGGTCCGGCAGGGCGGCCCAAACCGTTCCTTTTTTGTCCGCGATGACGACGCTGTCGATATAAGGATTCATTCGGGTCAGCATGAGGAGGTGGCGTCTTGCTTCAGAGGCATCTTTTTCCCGGACGGCCTGCGTCAGGAGAGGACGGCTGGCATAGGCTTCAATGGTGGTTCGAATATCGTGGATATAGGTTTCGGCAATCAGGGACAGCAGTTGGGCGGATTGCCGGTCCTTGAGCAGCATCTGCCGCTTTTCATCCTGATAATGGCGAAAGCTCAGTGCAAAGGAAATGAAGACAAGGAGAAGAAAAAGGGCCGAAGCGAGCCCGAAGATATTCAAGCGGCTGGCCAGCAGGGGCTGACTCGGGGGCTTCTCTGCTTTTTCCGGTGTCATAAGGCGCCTTGTGTTCCCTTTGATCAGGCCGGCAAAATGGCCGATCCTTTTGTGTCCGGGTGTAAAGAAACTGTTTCTGAACCAATCAATTTTGGCCGCATTATGAAAACAACGCCCTCCAATGTCAAGAGGCAAAAAAGGAGTAAAAATGGTTTTTTATGTGTATGGCAAATTCAGCCCGGTTCTGTTATTCTTCCGGCAAATTCTTTCCAGTTGTTAAGGTGAATAAATATGCCGCAGGAAGATCTGAGCAAGCTGAAAATCGATTCATCGGCCAAGCAAAGCGTGGCGGGCGGTCGTAAAAGAAAGCCGTTTGTCATTGCCGGCGCGCTGACTTTGCTTGCGGCCGCCGTCATTCTCTATCGTCTGGGCGTGATTGCGCCTTCGGCCACGGTGGATGTGACCACCGTTTCGATGATTTACCCGGCCCAGTCCCTGTCCGTCCTGAATGCCAGCGGTTATATCGTTGCCCAGCGCAAGGCGGCGGTGGCGTCCAAGGTGACCGGCCGCCTGACCCAATTGCTGGTGGAAGAGGGCAGCCGCGTCCGCAAAGGGCAGATTCTGGCCCGCATGGAGAGCGGCGACGTCGCCGCGATGAAGGAACAGGTGACGGCCAACCTGGCCAATGCCCGGGCCATGCTCAAACAGGCGGCGGTGGAGCGCGATCACGCCGCGCAGGAGAATGCCCGCTATCAAAAGCTGATCGCCGGCGGCTATGTGGCTCAGTCGGATTACGATATGATTCATACCCGGTATCTGCGGTCGCTGGAAGCGGTGAAAGCCGCTCAGGCCGCCGTGGAATCGGCCGGTGCCGCGCTCAGCCACGCGGAGGTCAATCTGGACTATACGCTCATCCGGGCGCCGTTTGACGGCGTCGTGCTGACCAAGAACGCCGACGTAGGCGACATTGTGACGCCGCTTTCCGCCTCGGCCACCTCGAAGGCCGCCGTGGTAACGCTGGCCGACATGGATTCTCTTCAGGTCGAGGTGGATGTGTCCGAAACCAGCATCACGCTGATTCAGGTCGGTCAGCCCTGCGACATCCAGCTCGACGCGCTGGCCGAGCGCCGGTTCCGCGGCGGGGTGCACGCCATCGTGCCGACGGTGGACCGCTCCAAGGCGACGGTTCTGGTGAAAGTGCGCTTCCACGACAAAGATCCCCGAATGCTGCCGGACATGAGCGCGAAAGTATCTTTCCTTTCCCGGGAGCTCGCGCCCGAAGAGCTTCGTCCCCGGCTGGCCGTCCATCAATCGGCCCTGGTCGAAATGAAAGACAAAACTCTCGTCTATCGGATTGAGGACAACAAGGCGCGGGAAATGATGGTTGCAACCGGCGGCAAGCTGGGCGACATGCGGGAAATCAAATTGGGGCTCAAGCCGGGAGACCGCGCGGTGCTCAAGCCCAGCGGTCTGCAGGACGGTTCAAGGATCAAAGTGGCGGAACGGTAGTGCTGGTGGCTGGTGGATAGTGGATAGTGAATGGTGGTTGTTTTTTATGTAGGGCGGACCTTCAGGTCCGCCGGTACCGGGTCTAAAGACCCGGGCTACATTGTTTTGGCGACGGACGCGGCGTGTAATTCAGACAAGAGTAAAATGATGGCCGAACCAACAAAACCGATTGTGGAAATTCAGCGGATTTACAAAAGCTATCACCGGGATTCCCTGGTCGTGCCGGTGCTCTTTGATATTACGTTCGACATTGCCGCCGGAGAATTTCTGGCGCTCATGGGGCCGTCCGGCTCCGGCAAAACGACGCTTCTCAATTTGATTGCGGGGATCGACCGGGCCGACTCCGGCAGCATTCATGTCGGCGGCGTCGATATCACCACGCTGACGGAGACGGAGCTCGCCGCCTGGCGCGCCAATTCGGTGGGCTTCATCTTTCAGTTCTACAACCTGATTCCCGTCCTTCAGGCCGTGGAAAACGTCGAGCTGCCGCTGCACCTCACGGCCCTTACCAAAAAACAGCGGCGCGAACACGCCCAAATGGCGCTTTCGATGGTGGGGCTTGCGCACCGGATGGACCATTATCCGGGGGAGATGTCCGGCGGCGAGCAGCAGCGCGTAGCCATCGCCCGGGCCATCGTCACGGATCCGACGATTCTGGTCGCCGATGAGCCGACGGGCGATCTCGACCGTGTCTCCGCTGAGGAGATCCTTTCCATGATGGAGCGCCTCAACCGCGACATGGGAAAAACCATCATCATGGTCACGCACGATCCGCGGGCGGCCGCCCGCGCGCAGATCCTGCGACATCTGGACAAGGGATATCTCAACGATGCTGCTGGCCAAAATCCTCTTTAGAAACGCCTTTCACAACAAGCTTCGCAGCTCTCTCACGATTCTGGGGATTGCCGTGGCCATTCTGGCGTTCGGCCTGCTGCGCACGGTCATCAGCTCTTTTTACGCGGGCGTGGAGGCGTCGTCCGCCTCGCGGCTGGTGACGCGCAACGCCATTTCCATCATTTTCGCCCTGCCCATTTCCTACGCGGGGAAAATTCAGCAGGTGGAAGGCGTCAAAACGGTTTCCTGGGGCAACTGGTTCGGCGGCATCTACATCGACGAGAAGAACTTTTTCCCCAACTTCTGCATCGACCCCGTCACCTACTTTTCCCTCTATCCGGAATTTATCCTGGACGAAAAACAGAAGAGGGATTTTCTGCTGGACCGCAAGGGGGCGGTGGCCGGCCGAAAGCTGGCCGACAAATACAAATGGAAAATCGGCGACACGATCACGCTCAAAGGCACGATCTATCCGGGCAACTGGGATTTTGTGCTGAGAGGCATTTACCGGGGCCGCGATAAAACCGTCGATGAGACGCAGTTTTTCTTTCAGTGGACTTACCTCAACGAAACGGTCAAGAAAATCGCCCCCGTCTTTGCCGACAAGGCCGGCTTTTTCATGGTCGGCGTGAACCGCCCGGACATCGCCGCGGACACGGCGGTCCGGATCGACGCGATGTTCAAAAATTCGCTGGCGGAAACGCTGACGGAAACGGAAAAGGCGTTCAATCTGGGCTTCCTCGCGATGGCGGAGGCGATTATCACCGCGATCCAGATGGTGTCCTTGATCATCATTCTGATCATCATGGCCGTGGTCGCCAATACGATGGCCATGACCACGCGCGAGCGCATGGGCGACTACTCGATTCTGAAAACGCTGGGCTTCGGCGCGAAGGAGATCACGCTGCTGATCTTCGGCGAGGCGCTGGTGCTGACGATGACAGGCTCTTTTATCGGCATGCTTTTGACGTATCCGGCGGCGCACATCTTTGCGGCAGAACTGTCCACCTATTTTCCGATTTTTCTGGTGTCCCGAACGACGCTGTATCTGGATTCGGCCGCGGCGGTGCTGATGGCCTTTTTCGCGTCAATCATTCCCGCGCGCCACGCGGTGCGCGTCCGCATCGCCGACGGGTTGAGGAGAATCGGCTGATGGCGCTGCCCCTCTCCTACAGCATTCGCAATCTTCGGCGCAGGCGGCTGACGACGATTCTCACCGTGGCCGGCATGGCGCTGGTGGTGTTTGTGTTTGCCGCGGTGCTGATGATGGCGGCCGGCCTGCAGAAGACGCTGGTGGAAACCGGCTCGCCTTCCAACGTGGTCGTGGTGCGCAAGGGGTCGCAGTCGGAGGTGATGAGCGCGATTGAGCGAGGAAATGCGGCCATCGTGGAAATGCTGCCGCAGGTCGCCGCGGGCGAGGGGGGTCGGCCGATGATGGCCCGGGAGGTAGTGGTGCTGATCGCGCTCAAAAAACAGGGCGAGGAGAAGTCATCCAGCCATTCCAATGTGGTCGTGCGCGGCATTCAGGCCCCGTCTCTTTCGCTGAGGCATCAGGTGAAGCTGGCGGCGGGCCGTCTGCCGCGCCCCAATTCGTCCGAGGTTCTGGTCGGCAACAGCATCGCCCAGCGCTTCCAGGGCGTGGGCCTTCAGCAGACCCTGAAATGGGGCGGGCGGACCTGGACGGTGGTCGGGATTTTTGACGCGGGCAATACGGGCTTTGCCTCCGAAATCTGGGGGGACGTGGATCAGGTGATGCAGGCGTTTCGGCGCCCCGTCTATTCATCGCTGATTTTCCGGCTCAAAACGCCCGACGCGTTTGACGCGGCAAAAGACGCCATCGAAAAAGACCCCCGCTTCACGCTGGAGGCAAGGCGCGAAACAAAGTATTACGCGGACCAGTCGGAAATGATGGCCAAATTTCTGCGCATACTGGGCACGACGCTGACGGTGGTTTTTTCCATCGGCGCCATCATCGGCGCGATGATCACCATGTATTCCGCCGTCGCCAGCCGCACGCCGGAAATCGGCACGCTGCGCGCGCTGGGTTTCCGCCGCCGCAACATTCTGCTGGCGTTTCTCACCGAATCGCTGCTTCTGGGATTTCTGGGCGGGCTGATCGGATTGTTTTTCGCCTCGTTCATGCAGTTTCTGACGATTTCCACGGTGAACTTCCAGACTTTTTCCGAACTTGCGTTTCGGTTCACGCTGACGCCCGGCATCATCATCGAATCGATGATCTTCGCGCTGCTCATGGGATTCCTGGGCGGCATGCTGCCGGCGCTCAGAGCCTCGCGCCTGAGAATCGTGGACGCCCTGCGCGCCGCGTAGTAAATGGTGAATAGTGAATGGTGGATGGTTGTAGGGAACGGTCGCGACCGTTCCCTACAAACACAACGTGCGGAGGATGTCCCGGACCATCCGGATGCCGAAAAGAAGATTCTCCGCGGAGATGCGCTCGTCGATGCCGTGCACGCGTCCGAGATCCGCGCGCTCCAGGAGCATCGGCGTAAACCCGTAAGCCGGGTAGCCCCTCTCCCGCCAGTAGCGGCCGTCCGTCGCTCCGGCCATTAAGAGCGGAAACACGCCCGCCCCGGGACAGTGCTTTTGCACGCCGGCCTGTAGCGCCCGGTAAAACGGACTGTCTAAGGGCGCTATTCCGGAAGGAGGCGACGTCTGGATCATCTCGATTCGAATCCGGTCATCCGCGATGCGGGAGACCAGCCAGCGATGAAATTCTTCCGCGCGGGTGGAAGGAAGCAGACGGCAATCCAGCTCGGCTGCGGCCTGCTCCGGTATGACATTGATCTGGTAGCCGCCCTGAATGACATTGGGGCTGACGGTGTCGCGCAAAACGGCGTTGGTGAATTTGTCCGCGGCCAGCGCACGGCCGGCCAGCATCAGGGCCGGCGGGAAAGACAGATGGCGAAGCAGCAGTGACGCGGGAAACTTCTGCGTCGGGGCCAGTCCCCGAAACATCATTTCGGCCGCCTTGTCCACGCGCAGAGGCCGGGGATTCCCGACGATCCGCGAAAGGGCGGAAAGCAGCGTCACGTTGGCGCTGTTCCGGTGCGGCATGGAGCCGTGTCCGGGGTCGCCCGCGGCAATGAGACGAAAGCGGTAAATCTGCTTTTCGGCAACGGCGACGGCAAACATGGTGCCTTGTCCGATGACGTCTTTCAGGCCTCCGGTGCCTTCATCCCACACCCATTCGGGGTCGATGTCTTTCAGGTGATGCTCCACCAGCCAGCGCATGCCGTTGTCTCCGCCCGGCTCTTCGTCAGGCACGGCCGTAAACACAATGGGACGGCGGAATTTCACGCCTTCCTTGAGCAGGGATTCCAGCGCCAGGAGAAACATAACGCCGAGGCCCTTGGTATCCAGCGTTCCGCGCCCCCAGACAAAGCCGCCCGTTACCTCTCCGGAAAAGGGCGGGTGGGTCCACCGGGAAGCGTCGGCCGCGACGACGTCGATGTGGTGGTTGAGCATCAGCGGCTTTGCGGCTTCGGTTCCCGCGATGCGGGCCACGACCAGGCCGCGCCCCGCGACCGGTTCATGAATTCGAATGTCGGAAGTGATGCCCCGGGCCGTCAGTTGATCGGCGACCCAAAGAGCGGCGGGCATTTCATTTCCCGGCGGATTGGTCGTGTCGAACCGCACGTAGCGGCTCATCGTCTGAACCGCGTCTTCCATTATTTTTCTCTCATCCATCGATTTTCCCCTATAGCCTATCGCCCTTTTCCTCTCGTCCGTAACCCATTGCCCGCAGGGAACGGTCGCGACCGTTCCCTGCAACCGGCCACCATCCGCCATGGCGGGCCTGAAGGCCCGCCCTACATTCTTCAGCCTTCAGTCTCGCGCCACCTTTTCCCCATGGCCCATGACCTCTGGCCCATAACCTGTAGGGAACGGTCGCGACCGTTCCCTACAACCATTCACTACTCTTCCAGAATCGCCTCGTCCTTTACTTTCTGCAAATCCTCCGGATACGTGCGCGAGGCGACCAAAAAGAGAATGCCCGCCACGATGCCGAAGACGCCGCAAAGCATCACGGCTATGCTCAAACCGTCCGCGCCTCCGCCCAGCCCGTCGGAAACCGCGCCGACGATGTAAGGCCCCCAGGCGCCGCCCAGCATGTACTGCGCGAAGATCGCCAGCCCCATCGACAGGCCCTTGTGCGCCACCGGGACGACGTCCTGCGAGATGGCGGCAATCGCCGGCATGGCCGCCGCCGCTGCAATGCCGTACACGCAGGCCAGCGCGATGCCTACGTAACTGAATCGCGTGAGCACCACCACAATCAGGAGCCCGCCGCCCAGAATATAAGCCACGACCGGAATATACATTCGGCCCCGGGGGTTTTTCCTCTGCCAGAAATCGGCGAGAAATCCCCCCAGCGGCGCGCCGAGAATCGCCATCAGTCCGATGCCGCCGGTGATGAGGCCCGCCTTGGCCTCAGAAATATTCATCAGCCGCATCATCAGGCTGGGCAGCCAGACCAGAACCGACGAGGTCATGAATACGGCAATGCCCAGCCCCAGGTAGTACCAGCGCATGGTCGGCAGTTTCAGCACGTCCGCGAGCGCGACAAAAAAACTTTTGAAGCCGCCCGCCGTGTCGGGCTGCTCGGCGGTTTTGTAGTCCTTCATGAAGAAGGCCAGAATGCCGAGGATCACGCCGGGAACGGCGAAGAAAAGGAAGGGCGTCCGCCAGCCGTATTTCACGGAAAGAAGGCCGCCCAGAATTACGCCCGCCGCCGCGCCAAGCGGAATGGCAATATGGAAAATGCCCATCGCCCAGCCGCGCTTTTCCTTGGGGTAGGATGCGCTGATCATGGCCGTGCCGCCGGGAACGAACCCCGCCTCGCCCAGACCGACGAAGAAGCGGGGAATCAGGACGGCGATGAAATTTCTGGCAAGCCCCGTGGCAAAGGTCGCAATGCTCCAGAGAATGGCCATGAGAGCGATGGCTTTTCGCCGGCTCCAGCGGTCGATCAGGTAGGCGATGGGAAAGGAAAAAAACGCCATGCCGAAGATGAGCACGGTGGAGGCCAGTCCGCACTGGGCGTCTGTGAGCCCCAGGTCGATTTTCATCGGCTGGAGAATGACGGAGAAAACCTGCCGGTCCATGTAGTTGATGATATACAGCAGGGTGCAGACGATGAGAACGTAGTGGGCGCGCCATCCGCCGGTTTTCAGCTCAGAGGGCTGCTTTGAATCCGTTTCGGGGTCTTGCATTTTGTCCTCCTGATTTGGTGGTTTGTTCTTCCCTTGCCAGGCAGGCCGCGCCGAAGGCGGCCGAAAGCCTGGGAAAATCCGGAACCAGAATCTCCGTCTTCAGCGCGTCGCCGATGGCCAGCGCCAGTCCACGGTCCTCGCCCCCACCGCCGGTCAGCACGACGTCCGGCGTCAGCTTCAGCCTTTTCACCAGCATGCTCACTTTCGCCGCCATGGCCCGGTGAACGCCGGCGAGAATGTCCGCGGGCTTCGCCCCTTCGGCGATGCGGGAGATGGTTTCCGATTCGGCAAAGACGGCGCAGTTGGTTGAAAACTCCACCGGCTTTTCCGCCTGCAGCGAAAGCGGACCGATTTCATCAAGCGGAACGCTGAGAATCCGCGCGATCACCTGCAAAAAGCGGCCGGAGCCGGTCGCGCATTTTTCGCTCATGAGGAAATCCGCGATCCGGCCTTCGGGCGTGATTCGGGCGGCCTTGGTGAATTGCCCGCCGATATCGATGATCGTCCTCGCCGACGGGAAAAGAATGGAGCAGCCCCTGGCCTGGCAGGAAATATCGGAAACCTGCCTTGCGGGGAAGGGGGAGCTTTCCGCCCCCAGTCCCGTGACGATCAGTCCGGACAGGCCGTCAAAGGACAGACCTGCCTGCGCCAGCGCGTGATCCATAACTTTCTTGGCCGCGTCTTTGTAATGGCCGCCGGATGGAATCAGGCCCGAAGCGATCAGACCCTGGTCGCCCACGATGGCCGCCTTGATGGAGACCGACCCGATGTCGAGACCGGCATAGTATTTTTTTTCGTCGTTCATAAGCCCAGATCACCGATTATTAAATCAAAAACACTTCCCCTCCCCTTGTGGATGGGGATTGAGGAGAGGGGATGAACGGATACATCTTCAAAAGGTGTTAAGTAAAAAAGGTCACTTCCTTCTTTTCCCGCTCTCTTGCCGGTCTGACGCCCCGGTTGTAAAAATCCCTGCCGACGAGCGCCGCGCCCAGGGCGCCGGTGATGAACGGCTCAGGCGGCGTGAGGACGTCAAAGCCGACCTTTCCTGCGATGGCCCGGATCAGTCCCTTGTTTTTCGCTCCGCCGCCGGTGACGACAACGTCCTTTTCGATGCCCAGGTGGCGCGTCATGTTGACGACGCGGGACGCGATGGCCTCATGAAGCCCCGCCACGATTTCCGCCACGCCCGCTCCTTCGGCCAGGCGAGAGGTCACTTCATGCTCGGCGAATACCGTGCACGTATTGGAAATTTGGACGATGCCGTCGGCTGAAAGAGCGAGGTCGCCCATGTCCGTCAGGTTGATGCCCAGCGTCTCCGAGATGACTTCCAGAAAGCGTCCGGTGCCGGCGGCGCACTTGTCGTTCATGACGAAGTTGGCGACTTTGCCGTCGGCGTCGAGCTTGATGCCTTTGGAATCCTGGCCGCCGATGTCGATGATGATCCGCGCCGACGGAAAAAGAGAGCGAATGCCGCGCGCGTGGCAGGTGATTTCCGTGATCTGTTTATCGGCAAAAGGAACGTTGATGCGGCCGTAGCCGGTCGCGACGATGAAATCGAGGTTTTCGAGGGTAATTTCTTTTACGATATCGTTCCCTTCCGCTTTCGGGGTGATGCCAAGGCGGTCAGGAGGAGGCGACGCAGACGTACTTTTCCCGTACGTCGAGGAGCTGACGACGCCACCAACGCCGGCAGCGCGTGAATGCGCGAGGGAACGCAGCGTGTCGTCCATGACCTTAAGCGCCAGATGGCGGTGCTCCGCGCCCGTCGGCCCGATGTGCGAGGCCAGGATTTTTTCCTGTTCGTCCGCGATGACCACTTTCGTCATTGTGGACCCGATGTCAATTCCTGCAAACGGCATCATTCACCTTTGGTGGATAGTTGATAGTGGATGGTGTCCCTCGACAAGCAATGTCATGCTGAGCCAGTCGAAGCATCGAGGTGACATTGCTTGTTGAGTGTTTGAGCATTTTGAGTGGTAAGCTTGTCGAACCATGACACTTTCCGCTCATCGCTTTTCACTATCCACCATCCACTATTTTCCTCGTCCTTCCAGTGCTTCGATAAACGCTCCGATCTGCGCTTTCCACTGCGCTTCCGAATAATCCCGCAAATCCACCATGTCGGAGACGAGCTGCATCATCGGCAGATCGGAATATTTTCCGAGCTCGCTCTTCATGTGCGTCTGGCCGATGGTGGTGGCCCGGCAGGACCGGCAGGCGTGAAAGACCACGCCGTCGATTTTGTAGTCTTCGATCATGTCCAGCAGTTTTTCCACAATGGGGTTGCCGCTGCGCGCGCGGGCCTTTTCGTGATAGCGCGTGAAGCGCAGAAACGCCCGCCAGGCGAGGAAATCCACCGGGTCCTTGACATGCGATGGCACTTCCACCGGATCGTAGCCCCGGTAAACGTTTTCAATCACGAACACCGCGCCGAAGCTTTCAAAGTAGTTGAAAATCCAAAGCGTGTGCCAGGGCGGCAGCCCGCCGCCGTAGAGGATGCGGTGCTTTTCGTCCGGAATGACGCCGATCTTGTTGACCACCTTGTATTTCACTTCGTCGTGAAGCTTCTGGTAGAAATCGACGGCGATTTGCGTTCCCGTGTAGTAATGTCCGGCGACCATGATGCTGAAGTGATCCTGCGACGGCATCGGGCAGGGGATCGCCACGCGCAGCCGGTCAATGTCGTACCAGAGCTGCCAGGCTTTGTCTCCCAGGCGGATCGCCTCCCAGAGGCGGTCGGGGTCCATTTTTTTGCCGGTCTGCGTCTCCAGAAATTCGATCAGGCCTTTGAGCTGGTCGCGCTGGTATTGAATGTAGTAGTCGCGGACGGCGTTCAGGTCTGCCTGCGGCGGCGGGGCGACCACATCGATGCCGAAGGTGGGAACTTCCAGATAGCGGCTCGTCGCCTGATACCACTTGAAGCGCGGATCGCACACCGCGGAGCTGCCCAGCATCATGTCGGGGACCGGCATGCCGCCGTCGGGGCTTCCTTCGGGAATGTGTCCCAGTTCCCTGCGCAGGCTGTCAAAGCCCAGGCCGATGCGGGCGTAGCTGCACAGGACCTGCGAGTAGCCGTCGGCTTCGGCCTTCAGCAAAAAGCGGTCCATGTCGCGTTTGGCGGCGCACAGGCCCGCGTAGTTTTCCGTGGGCAGCGGCACAATGTCCATGGCGCGCAGGATTTCGTCGTACTGCGAGGCAACCATGATGTAAGCGACTTTCTTGCCTTCGGCTTTGGCCTCGTGAGCGCTTTTGTAAATGTTTTTCACGAGCGCGCGCACTTCGCGCGCCGTGTCCGTTCCCTTCACCGCCGTGGTTTTAGCCTGCGCCTGTTCCATAAAATTCCTTTCCCTACAGGATCATTTCCAAAAATGCCTGGATGCGGGTGCGCAACTGGCCGATGGTCGAGGTCGAATAGTCGTCCTCGATCATCAGCGCCGGCAGCTTCAGACCGGTCAGGTATTCCCTGAGATCCGGCCCTTCCAGCTCACACGTGTCGCAGTAGCGGACGATGTAAAAGATCGCCCCGTCCGCCTTCCACTCCCTCATGAATTCGCGGATGTGGCCGAAGCGGTTTTCCAGGTCCTCCCTGCGGTTGCTGGCCTGCGGCTTCAGACTTCGGGGACAGTGCGTGCAGAGATAGCGCCGGGCGAGCGCCTCCACCGGATCGTCCGTTTCCAAGACGTCCTGCCAGAAAAACCGCGATCCGGTGCACAGATCGTCCATCACGACATGCGCGCCGCATTCTTCGACCAGGCTGACAAAGGCTACGTCGTCGATTTCGTTGCCCCACAAAAAGATGCGCGGCAGGCCGTCCGGCGCCGGCGCGGGGCGCTTTTTCACCTCTTCGATAAACGCCTCCACCAGTTCGATGTGCTCCGCGGCGGGGATGCCCATGCCGGCCACCAGAACTTTGGTGATTTCCGTGCCGGAAACGCGCGGCGGGCTTTCGCGGCGCAGGCCGTAAAGCTCCCGAAGCAGGGAACGCCGGCGGTTGTATAGCTTTATCGCTTCGCGCAGTTTGCCGTCGTCCAGCTTTTTCCCGGTGAATTCCTCCAGGCGGGAAATAAAGTATTCCAGCTCCTTGCGGAAAAAAGCGTCGGAAGACGGGCCCAGCATGTGCGGCACGTTGATCAGGTGATTGAAGGGGGAGGGCTTGTTGCTGTGCCAGATGTGATACAGGCGCTCGATGGTATCGCAGCTGTGCGGGGCGACAAACCCGTCGAGAAAATCATAGCGGCCCTTGAGCGCCAGGTTGAAGCAGCTTCGGGCAAACGGGCAGGCCATCGGCTCCAGGAGCGCGTCCGCCTCGTCGATGGGCTCGCTTTGCGAGCCCTGAATGCGGTAGGGAATCAGGTCAAAGGCCGTGAGAATTTCATCCGGCACGAAGCAGCAGAAGTAGCCGATGACTTTTTTCCCCGCGTCGCGCAGCTCGCGCGCGCGCGCGCCTCTTTCGTTATACAGCTCCTCGATGGGTTGGGTAACCGTCATGAGCGCCCCCTTTGTTCTTTCTGGATGGGCCGATTATTCAGTGAAACGCGGATAAAAGCAAGTTGCTTTTTGACCTTGCCCGGCGGGCGGAAATCACTCCGTCGCCGATCTTGATTGGGCGCGGCGGTCATGATAAGTCATTACCATGCGGAAAACGATGATTCAGATTTATGAAGTGCAAAAGCCCGCGGAAGCCCTCGCATTGATCGAACTCGGCGTGGACCGGATCGGCAGCGTGCTTCCCGATCCGGCAAAATGGAAAAGCGCGTCCGTCCGCAAAACCGTGCAGGCGGCGAAGGCAGGCGGCGCGGCCAGCGTTCTGATTCCGATCATGAAAGACCCGGCGGCCATCTTCGCGGCGCTGGACTACTATGAGCCGGATTGCGTTCACCTGTGCGATGTCCTTTCGCCCTGGCCCGACGAGAGGCAGGTCGCGGTGCGGGACTTCGACGCGCTTTTGAGCCTGCACATCGACCTTCGGGACCGGTTTCCGCGCCTCGACATCATGCGGTCTCTGTCCGTTCCCCGGCCCGGGTTGCCCAACGCCTCCGCCGTCGAAAAAAATATTCTGGAGATTGCGGAGCGCTTCGCGCCGGTGACGGATTTCTTTCTGATCGACACGCTGCTTTTGAACGCGGACCAGCCGGTGGCGGGCTTTGTCGGCATCACGGGGGAAACCTGTGACTGGTCTATTGCCAAAGCCTTAATCGACCGAAGCCCCATTCCGGTGATTCTGGCCGGAGGACTGGCCGCCGACAATGTTTACGACGCGATGACGGGCCTCCGGCCGGCCGGTGTGGACAGCTGCACGAGGACCAACGCGACCGACCGGAGCGGAAGGCCCGTGCGCTTTAAAAAAGACCTGAAGAAAGTTCGGCGGTTCATCGAAGAAGTTCGCCGCGCCGACCTTCTTCTTGAAGGAGTTCCCCGTGGGGCAAAATCCATCGATCGCGGACGAATATAAAACCATCACGGCGATGATTTCCCTGTTCTGCCGGGAGCGGCATCAGACCGGCGGGAAAGAGTTGTGCCCGTCGTGCGCCGAGCTCCTCGCCTACGCGAAAACGCGCCTGGACAAGTGCCCGTTTGCCGCGGATAAGCCGACCTGCGCGGCCTGCCCGGTGCATTGCTACAGGCCCGGGCGCAGACGGCAGATTCAGGAGGTGATGCGCTGCGCCGGTCCGCGCATGCTGCGCTCCCATCCGATTCTGGCGATTCGCCACCTTCTGAAAAAATTCAAAAAGCCCGGAGCGCTAAAGCCATGAAGATTGCCGTCATCGGCGCCGGACCCGGCGGCCTTTACGCCGCGCTGGCGGCGGCCCGCAAAAACATTACCGTGGACCTGTTTGAGAAGAGGAAGGTCGGGGAAGGCATCGTCTGCGGCGAATGCATCTTCGATTCCCTGGGAATTATGACCCGGCCGGGCCGGGGACTGCTGCATCCCGTAAAAGGGCTTGTTTTGAAAGCCGGCGGCGAGTACCGCTTTCCCCTGGGGAGTCACAAGCCCCTGTGGATGCTCGATCGCCGGATCTGGCAGCAGGATCTTTCCCGTCAGGCCAAGACGCTTGGCGTTCGCCTGCACGAACAGGCGGGCGTGACGGTGTCGGACCTGGTTCGGATGAAGAAATCGTATGACTGGATTCTGGACGCCAGCGGCGCTCCGTCCGTGGCGTCCCGGCTTTGCGGGTTTGCGCGCGAGTATGTCCAGGAGTGCCTCGCGGCGCATCAGGTGAGGCTGGCCGGCGATTTCAGCTCGCTTGTGCCCTGCATTCGGGTCGTCTTTTTCCCGGATCTTCCGGCCGAAAATCAGCCCGGCTACGCCTGGGTTTTTCCCAGGGATGAGAGAAGCGCCAACGTCGGCGTGGTCTGCACGGTGCGCAAAACGCAGGGACCCGGACGGCCGGATATGAAGAAAATGCTGGCCGACTTCTTGCGCCGGGAAGGACTTGCCGGCGCATCCGTTCTGGCAAGAGGCGGCGGCATCGCTCCTGCCCGAATGCTTTCCCGTCTCGTTTACGACAACGTTCTTCTGGTGGGCGACGCGGCGGGGCTTACCTCCGCGCTGCACGGCGGCGGCATCGACATGGCCTGCTTGAGCGGAGTGCTGGCCGTGAAGGCTTTAAGCGGGGGGCAGGCCGGCGTGGCCCGCTATGCGGGATGGCTCGAACGCTACATGCGCGAGAAAAATGCCCTGGAGAAAGTCACCATCGGCAAAATGCGCTCCCTGACCTTCGGCGAGTTCGACCGTCTGCTCTCCGGCGTGACCTCCGCGAGCCTGCGGGTCCGCTTTTGGACCGCTTTGCAAAATCCGCTGATGTTCTGGACGACAATCCGGTGGTTCAAAACGAAGAAGAAAATACCCGACTGGCCGGTTTGAACACCCGTTTTGCCCCGTATGGCTTGCGGAAGCAAAAGCAGCCTGTCCAGGGATCAGGAACGCTTTTCCTGCCGCGGTGTTTTGATTTTCAAAAGTCATGCGGCATTTCAATTGGTCATGCGCAGCATTCGCGCAGGATGCATGGCGAGCAAGATTTTCTTGACAGCCGGGTTCGAAATTCTTATAGGACGCCTATGAAAAAACAATCCCCTGTCAAAAACCACCGCGTATCGTTGACGCTTCCGGCAATCATTTTCGCCATCCTGTTCATCTTTGCCGCCGCTTCCTGCACCCATCTGCCCAGGCCCGTCGAGAACATCGGCCAAAGCAGTGAGTTTCTGGACGGGGGCAAGAACCAGCCCGGCGCAAAGGACAGGGCGCGCCATACCCTGACCGGCAAGCGTCCCTTTGAGTGGTGGTACTTTGACGGGCATTTGGATACCGGTGAAACCTTTGTCGGGGTATTCTTCGACCCGAACTTTACCAACGGAAAACCCGGGGCCACCTTTTCGCTCTACAGCCCGGACTGGAAGAAAATGTCCGTTCTGCAATCCCTGCAGGCGGAAGAGATGAAATCCTCGACGGAGGATGTGCAGATTGCCTGCCCCCTGGGGTTTGTTCGAAGAATGGACGATAAGCAATACCATGTCCGGTGGAACATGGAAGGCGTGACGGCGGATTTCAAGCTGACCATGACGGCGCCGGGATGGATGCTCGACGGTCAGGACGAATCCCGGGACTTTTTCTGGAGCATCCATCAGGCCCGCAACCGCATCGAGGGCGCCATCACGCAAAACGGGCAAACCAGGCAGGTAAAAGGAGAGGGATACGCCGACCACAACTGGGGAAGAAAACCCCTCAACGAGATCACACGGGACTGGGTATGGGGAAGGATCTTCTCGGACGAGTACACCATTGTTTATGCGGACGTTGATTATATCGATCCCGCCATGAACAGGGCAAGGCCGCTGTATATCGCCAGGGGGGACAAGATCATCGTGGGCGCTGCCAGCCCTACGGTCCGGCAGCGGGATTTCGCCACCCACCCCGTTCTGAAGCGCCATTATCCGAAGCAGGTCCTGATCGACTTTGAGGAGGGAGGCGTTGGGGCGCATCTGAATATCCGGTTCAAGGCTCTGGTGGAAGAGGTTGATCTTCTCACCGTTGCGGGATTGAATCCCTTTTCTCAGTGGATCGCCAGAACGTTTATCGCAAGGCCCGTCTATTTTCGGATTATTGCCGATTACCAGGGCGACATCATCGAGCACGGCAAGGCAACCCCCATAGCAGGTGAATGCCTCTATGAGATCATGGGCTTCGAGTAGCGCTCCGCCGTGAACGGGGCTGATCTCTCCGCCGGATTCATCAACGGATCGCAAAAACATTTTGGAAAATGATTTGAGGAGGTCCGATGCAGAACCCTACCGCACATCCTGGAATGAGACGGGGTCATCCGGGGAAGCAATTCTTGAAAATCTGCTGTATTGCCGCCGTCTGTCTTCTCTCTGCAAGCTGCGCCACGCTGATGGACCGGCATTTCAAAGACAAACTGGACGCCACTCAGGGAACGGCGGTCCTGACGGGGCTCAGGGATACCGCAACGGTAAGCCGCGACGCTTACGGCATTCCCTTCGTGAAAGCAAACAACATGGAAGACTTGGCCATGACCGTAGGCTATGTGCATGCCTCGGACCGGCTCGCCCAGATGATCGGCTTGAAACTGATAGCGGAGGGCCGGCTGGCCGAGATGGCCGGACCAGCCTTGCTGAATCTGGATATTTACATGCGCACCATGAATCTCAAAAGAGCGGCGGAGAGTCTTTACGGAAATGTTTCCGCCGAGAACCGCCGCCTTTTGGAGCGATACAGCGACGGCGTAAATGCTTATCTGGATCAGCACAAAGACAAACTGCCGCCGGGTCTTGCGCTGTCAGGGTATAAGCCTGAACCCTGGAAGCCCATGGATTCCATAACGATATGCGTTTTGCTGAGCTTCGGTCTTTCCTTTAATCTTCCGGAGGAAATTGCCGCCTTGAACATCGCTCAAGCCGTGGGCGCCGAGAAAACAGCCTGGCTGCTGCCCATCTATCCCGATGAGCCCATTCCACTCGGGGAGGCCGCCAAGCTCAGGGGCGTTGACTTGAAGAAGGCCGCCGAAAGTGTGGCGGGAATAGATGAACTGCAGCCGTTTTTGAGCTCCCTGGGCTTGAGCGGCGCCGCCGCTTCCAATAATTGGGCCGTCCGCGGGGAAAAAACAAAAAACGGCGCGAGCATTTTCTGCAGCGATATGCATCTTCCTTTAAGCATGCCGTCCATGTGGAACATGATCCATCTCCGGTGCGGCGCCTATGACGTGGCCGGAATGAGTGTTGCGGGCGCCCCGATGATCGTTGCCGGATACAACGGCCATATTGCGTGGGGCGCGACCATGGTTATGGCGGATAACCAGGACTTGTTCCTGGAGCAGCTCAGGAACGTGAACGGGAAACTGCATTTTTTATACAAAGGAGAGTGGCTGCCGGTTGTCGAACATCAGGAAATATTCAACATCAAAGGCAAGCCGCCCGTTGCCCGGACTTTTCGCGAAACCGTGCACGGGCCGCTTTTAAACGAAGCGCTGCAGGCGGAGCCGATTCATGTCATTTTGCCGGCCTCCGTCGATCTGCCTTACGGCGTGGCGTTGAGCCGAACGGTTCCCGCCGCAGATGACAACAGCATGAATGCTTTCTTTCAACTCAGTTTCGCCCACTCGGTGGAGGATGCGATTCCGCTGATAAAACAGATCAGAGCCATACCGCTGAACATGGTATTTGCGGACAAGGATCACATCGCCTGGCAGGTGATCGGCAATTACCCCGTCCGGGCCAAAGGCCGCGGGCTGATGCCTTCGCCGGGCTGGACCGGCGTTTACGACTGGACCGGCTTTTTGGATGCCGACGGATTGCCGAATGCCCAAAACCCTCCGGCCGGATTTATCGGAACCGCCAACCACCGCACGGTGCCGAAGGATTATCCCCATATCCTTTCCTCTTCCTGGTACTGGCCCGAAAGGGCCGAGCGCATCGTCCAGATGGCGTCGGCGACGGATCAGCACACCACCCAAACCAACCGGGAGATGCAGTTGGACACCTACTCCCTGTTTGTGCCGAAGCTCAAGGACGCTGTGTTGAAAGGAGATCTGGCCAAAGAGATTGCAAGGGAAATCAGCCGGTGGAAAGATGAAAAAAAGGCGGCAGGCGCGCGTCTTGCCCTTGCCATGCTGCGGAACTTCAGCGGCGATATGAGGGCGGATTCCAAAGAGGCTGCCCTGGCGGGAGCGTTCCTGCAAAGCGCCACCAGAGACATTTTTCAAGACGAGCTCGGCCCGGATGATTCCAGGGCGTGGAAGTCGTTTCTGATCGCCGATAATGAGAGCTACAACGCCACCTGCGATCATCTCCTGGTCCGGGGCGATGAAAGCCCCTTCTGGGACGATATCCATACGCCAGAAAAAGAGACCAAAGCGCAAATCATCGCCCTTTCGCTCGCGGATGCCGTCGCATTTCTGGAATCAACTTTGGGAGATGACACCGGCCGGTGGACATGGGGAGCGCTGCATACCAGCACCTGGGAAACCGATACTTCTCAAATGGCGCCCCATTTTGGCTTTATTGAACGGACGGCGCTGAGGAGTTTGTGGTCATACTTCAACCGGGGTCCGTATCCCGCCGGGGGAGACATGTTCACGCTGAATGTATCCATGTACATGATGGGCAGAAATTTCAATACCTGGCTGATTCCTTCCATGCGCATGATCGTGGATTTCAGTAAGGAAGAGCCTATGCTGGCGGTGAACAGCTCCGGCCAGTCGGACAATCCTTCCAGCCCTCACTATGATGACGGCATCGGGGCCTGGCGGGATGGAAAGTATATTCCATTCCCCTTCCGGGACGCCGCCGTCAGGGATCAATATCGAGAGGTGATGCAATTCAGGCCATCCGCGATCGTGCGGTAGCTTCCCCTGCAAAACGAAGCGGCAAGACTCAATGCAAAAGGAGGATCCTGTGAGAAAAATACTGACATTCCTGTTGATCGCGATTTTGCTGTCGGGTTGCGCTGCGGGCAAATCAGCCCATATTCCATTGGAGGATGCGGGTCACAAAGACGCGGCTTATGAATGGGCCCCCCATGACGACGGAGGAGAGTGGTGGTATCTCACCGGGTATGCGCCGGATCAGAACAACAAATTGTACTTTTATCAATTTACAATATTCCACGGATATGCGGCACGTCTCCTGGAAGCGTATGCGCTCCATTTGACGTTCACGGATTGCTCAACCGGACAGCATGTTTTTTCAGAATCCATTCAATTCAGCTCTGATGAGGTCTATGCGGATTCACAATGCGTTGTCTTTCAGGACAGCCGGATCTGCCTGGATGACCGGCGGATCAAAATCGTGGGCGCAAGCGAAAATCTCAAAATGGAGATTGAAGGCACGTCCACGAAGAAGGCTGCGTGGCATGGGAAAGACGGCGTCATCGTCATGGGGCATCCCGAAGAACCAAAAGAGAGAAGCTACTACTATTCCTTTACCAATATTGCCACAAGGGGAGTGATCGAATTCAAGGATGAAAAGGGCCGTTGGGTCAAGATCGACGGGAACGGCAAGGCGTGGTTCGATCGGCAGTGGGGGAGGTTCAGCGAGTTGGGCTGGGAATGGTTTTCCTTCCGATTCTTTGATGACGAGGAGATCATGCTCTTTCCTTTTCCCAAAACAGGCGTCAAAGAAGGAACCTACATAGACAAACAAGGAAACGTTGCCGCCTTTGACAATTATGCCTACAGCGTAAAGAAGTTTAAAACGTTCAACGGCAAAAAGATCGGACTGGGATGGAACGTGACCGTTCCCTTTAAGGAAAAGGAATACGAGGTAATTCCCATTGTTGAGGACCAGTATAATCCGTCAAAGCTGCAGGAATACTGGGAAGGGATCTGCAGACTGCAAAACAAAAAAGGCGAGCTTGTCGGGTACACGATTATTGAAACCACCGGGAGCGCCTACTGACGGGCAGGCAGGATCGGTCCGGAAGCATTCCCCGCGCTCAGGAATGGTCCGCCATTTCCGGATACAGTTTTTTCATGCACTCCGGGCAGATTCCGTGGCTGAACTGGACCGATGAACGCTCGGAGATGTAGCGCTCGATTCTTTCCCAGTATCCCTGATCGTTTCGTATTTTTTTGCACGACGCGCAGATCGGAAGCATGCCGGTCAGGGTCTTGACCTCCTGCAGGGCATTTTTAAGATCCTCGATGAGCTTTTCCCGCTCTTCGGCGGCCAGCCGCCGTTCGTATGATTTTCCCAGCAGGTCGGCGATGCCGTCGAGGAACTTGCGATCTTCCTTTGAAAAAGGGCCTTCGTCTTTTTCCGGCCGCGGCTCAAGGTAGCAGACTTCGATCTTTCCAATCGAATTGCCGCGCACACGGATGTCGCTCGTTTGCATCCAGGAGGTCCGGGCGAAGTTTTCCGTCTTGTATTCCCGGTCTTCCCACGGAATCCGGCAGCCGGCGATCTCCGGGCAATCATAGGCCTGCGGGATGAGGGAGACGCAAGCTGAAAGAATGTCTTCCTGCAAGGTTTGTCCTTTTCGAACCATCTCCGACACGGAATAGAGACACTGAAGCTCCTTGTTTTTTTCTCTGAGCTCCTCCGAAAACCGGAGGATGCTGGCCTCCGCTTCCTTGCGCCCGGAAACGTCCCGGGATGCGCCGTACAGGCCGGTCAACGTGCCCTGATCATCACGGATGCCGCTGATGATCGTCTCCAGCCAGCGGGTGGAGCCGTCCCGGTGACAGAATTCCAGCGTCAGGGTTGCTTTTCGTTTGGGATCGCCCGTCTGTTTTTCGAGCACTTTTTCCCGGGCCAGCGTCTCCCGTGCAATCCTGAGAGATTGCGGCGTCAACTGCTGCTGAACGTCCTGACGAAGGCGTTCCTCCTGCGTGAAGCCGAGGACGGCCTCGATAGAGGGAGAAACATAGACGGTTTTGAGATCCAGATCCATCATCCACAGGACGTCGTTCATGTTTTCGGCCAGAAACCGGTACTGGTTTTCGCTTTTTCTGAGGGCCTCCTCCGCCTTCTTGATGGAGGTGACATCGCGCAGGCTGATCAAATGGCCGGCCAGATTCTGCTGCTGGTCGAAGAGGGAAGTTCGGAATGCGTCGAAGACCTGTCCGTCCTGTTCAATCTGCACGTGGGCGTGAGGTTCGTTATGAATCAGCCGGATCAGCGCCGGGTGATTCACAAACGCCTTATTCCCGAATTGACCCATGTGATCCGGTAAAAGGTCCAGCAGGCGCAATGCGGGGGGATTGGCGTCCAGAATTTCGAGCTGCTTGTTCAGGACAATAAATCCATCCGTCATGTTTTCAAAAATCATTCCGTGGGCGAAGGGGCGCAGATCGAAAAGCTTGCGGCCCAGGATGACCCATGCGGCCGTCAGGCTGGAAAAGATATAGGCAAAAGGAAGGATATTCAATCCGCCAAGGGGTTTCACCATGCCGGTGTTATACAGCCAGGCGGCCGCCAGGGGGGCAATGGTTCCCAGCATCAGCGCCGCCGTTTGCCGCCGAAAAAAAGGCGACGTGACCAAATAGTTCGATCCCAGGATGGCCAGCGCCAGCAAAACATAACCAAAGGAGGTGATGAAGTAAAACGCAAACAGGGGCCCGTATGTCTTGGCGATCATGGGGAAGGGGCCGCTTGTATTCAGGCTGATCGAGGCATAGTGCAGATGGTGGAGTGAATTGGTGAAAAGCACGATCAGGGAGAAGACCGGCAGGACAAACAGCAGGGCGACACGGCCGGGAGCAAACCATTTTTTCTTGTTGGTGTACCAAAGCGCGAGCAGCAGGTACATCGGATAGATCAGGGCGGTTCCCGCATAACGGATTCTCACCCAGGCCAGTTTGCCCGAAAGGGTGGCGGAAAGGAGTTCCATCCCGTAGGCAAAGACCGCGATCGTCGTCCCCAGCATTAAAAAAAAGAAAATGCCGGCTCCCGGTTTGCCCCGTCGGCGCCAGGCATAGACCGCGAGGCTGCCGGAGAGGAGGGCGGAAATCAATAAAATCAATGCGATTCCAAAGGGATTCATGAAAATGAATTTCCTTAAGTCATTTCAGGGCGACGGATTTTGCTGCCCGCGCATCGATCAACCCCTGCAACAATTTCAAGTCGTTTGGGCAAATGCAATCATGAGTTGATGGTATCCATTGCATATTTTATCTGTTTTTTCAATTCTTTCGAGCAGAAAATCATTTTTTTAACCATGCCGTCCGGTTCGCGGAAACCAGCCGGCTGCAGGGGAACGGCCTCACCGCCGCCGTTTTGGCCTTCCGAAGGGCTTGCCACTTTGAGCGTGTTTGTGCTATGGGGGCGAATCGAGTCGAAAATGCTTCAAAAAAACCATTCGGGAGGTGTTACGATGATTACCGTTATTGCCAAGCTGCCTGTGAAAGAGGGGAAGATGGATGAAGCCATGGCCGCCTTCCAGGTGCTGATCTCCAAAGTGGCTTCCGAGGAAGAGGGAACGGTTCTTTATTCGCTCAACCGCGACAAAGCCAATCCCGACGTGCTGGTTGTGGTCGAACAGTACAGGGACAAAGCCGCACTGGAGTTTCATTCCTCCACGCCGCACTTCAAGGAATTTTTCGAGGCCAGCACCGCTTTTATCGGCGGCCGCCCGGAAATGTCGGTGATGAAGGAAATCCAGCGGGCGAAGCCGTAGGAAACGGCCGCCATCCGCAGGCAGGCCGCGACCATTTGCCATTGATTGGAAAATAGAATCATAGCGGAGTCAAAGGCGCACCTGAAGGTGCGCCCTGCATTAAAACGTAGGGCGGGTCTTTAGACCCGCCGAAACCGGGATGCAAGTTGTCGAGCCCGCTCTGATTTTCAGACGTTCATGCAATTCGATCGCCGGTGCGGGCCGCGGCCGCGATCCATTCCTCCGCCATTCGGTGGGTGATTGGCTTCATGCTTCCTCCCTGATGCCCCCGCAGGGGCTTATGCCCGCCCGTCCCCGCCTGTTTTTGCTTCTCTGATTTTCCGCTCAAAAAGCGATCGGGCCTGATCGGCGGACGCGCTGATCGAAGCATTTTTCAGTTGATCCGGCGTCAGCGATCCGATCAGCTCCATCGAAACGGTGAATTTTCCCCGTGTGTCAAAGGAGAACGATCCGGGGCGAAACAGCCGCTCGGTGTTGCGGATCAGCACCATTTTTACACCCGTGCTGCAGTACCGGGCAATGCTGAACACGCCCCGGTTGAACGGCGCGATCCTGCCCCGGCGGCCGCGCGTGCCTTCGGGAAAGACGAACAGATTGCCTCCCGCCGCCAGTTGGCGTTTGATGTCTTCCAGATGGTTGATCATCGCCGGACCGTACATTTCCGTTGGGGAGGAGGGCACATAACCCGCCTTGCGCAGAAACCAGCCGAAAATGGGGACGCTGAAAAAGGTGTTCTTGACGATGGTGGTCTGCCGGGGGAAAAGGGACACCAGCAGGATGGGATCCAGATAGGAAAGGTGGTTGCAGACGATGATGGAGGAGCGAAGATTCCGGACGTCTTCGGAAACGGCGAATCGGACGCCGGGCGACAGCCGGTTCACCAGGGCGAAAAAAACTTTCAGATGAAGGTGAAACGATTTTTGCAAGACGGCGTCCACGGCCTTCAGCCTGGAATAGCAGGGGATGAACAAAACAAACATCAGCACCAGATAGCCCAGCATGAAATAGACCCAGAGCCCCAACGTGAGACAGAAATTGATGACGCGGCGGAAAAATCGTGTGAGGAACATCGCGGTCAGGTCAACTTTCGAATCATGAGGCAGGTGTTCACGCCGCCAAAGGCAAAATTCTGAATGGCCGCGGTTTTGACGGGGATTTCCTCCAGCTTCTGGACATGCCGGATCATCGCGCAGCGTTCGTCGATTTCTTCCAGGTGCAGCGTCGGGGCGATAAAGCCCTCCTGCATCATATAGATCGTCAAAACCGTTTCGACCGCGCCGCAGGCCGCCATGGTGTGCCCCATGTAGCTCTTGAGGGCCACCACCCGCGGTTGTGTGCCGAAAACCCTGCCCGTGGCCTGCGCCTCTATGATGTCGCCCATCTTGGTGGCCGTGGCGTGGGCGCTGACGAGATCGACGTCGGAGGCGTTGATCTGTGCGTTTTCCAGGCCCAGCCGCAGGGTTTTGGTGATGCCGTCGAGATTGGGCAGAATCAAATCGCCGCCGTTGGAGTTGCAGGCAAAACCGATGACCTCCGCCAGAATCGTCGCGCCGCGTTTCCTGGCGAACTCATATTCCTCCAGCATCACGGCGCCCGCCCCCTCGGCGACCACCAGACCGTCGCGCGCACGGTCAAAGGGACGGGGCGTCTCACCGGGCCGGTCGTTGAAGGCGGTTGAGCAGGCGAGCAGATTGTCGAATACCGCCACCGTGATCGTGTCGTATTCGTCCGCGCCGCCGCAGATCATGGCGTCCTGCAGGCCGTACTTGACCGCTTCGTATCCGAAGCCGATGGACTGGCTTGCCGTGGTGCAGGCCGTCCCGGAGGAAATGATGCGGCCGGTGATGCCGAACATCTTGGAAATATTGACGGCGGTTGTGTGCACCATGGATTTCAGGTAATCAACGGCCCCGATGCCCTGAAACGTCGCCTTGTCCTTCGCCTCAAAGAAAATCCTGTATATGTCCCTTTGCACGGTGGGAGAACCGTGTATCGACCCGAACGCGATGCCCAGCCGGCCGCCCGTGACAAAATCCGGCGGCAGGCCGGCCTGTTCCAGGACTTCCCTGGCAACCTGGCAGGCGTAGTAGGAAACGGGCCCCATGGTCTTGCGGTACTGCCGGCTGAAATCATAGGCGATCGGATAGCCGACGGTCCCGTAAACGCGGGAATGAATAAAACGGCTGATAAGATGGTCTTCGCGCAGTGCCGCAACCCCCGATTTTCCGTTCACGAGGCTTTCGACGATGGGCTTTCGGCCGTGCCCGATGGGGGAGATGGCCGAAGCCGCCGTGATGACCACTCTGCGCTGGGGCATTTATGCTTTCTCCGCTTCGTTCTTCCGGTGATGGGCGAGCATTTCCACGTAGTCGATAATCTGATTCAGCGTCCGAATGTCCATGGCTTTCTTTTTTTCCGCCTGCGTCAGTTCCGTTCCCAGAAATCTTTCGATTTCCAGAAGCAGTTCAATGGCGTCGATGCTGTCAAACCCGTAGGCTTCCCGCAGGTTCACGTCCGGTTCGGGGTTTTCCACCTCGAATTCTCTAAGCAGGACGGCGCGGATTTCCTTTTCAATTTCCTGGCGTGTCATAGATCTCCTTTAGCGGCAAAAGTGCCCGGAAAGCTAGCATAAATCGGCGAGGTCGTCCAGCATTAGAGTAACCGTTCGAGTTCCTTGCCGAAACGCTCATTCCCCGCCATTTTCCGCGCCACGCCGAGAGACCCCAGAATGCACCCCATCACCCCGGGAGCCATGGCGTTTTGTCCGGCGAGGTAGAGCCCGCCTATGGGAAGGTTGCCGAGCGAGGCGATTTTCAGCAGGTGCCGCGAGGAGCGCAGAACACCGTAGCAGGACCCTTCCGGACAGCTCACATGGTCGCGCAGCGAGAGAGGCGTGAAGACGTCCAGCAGTTGAAGGTTTTTCAGGGGGCCGAAGACGGCGGACGATTCGGCAACGAGCGCTTCGGCCAGCGCCTGTTTTTTCTGTTCGTAGGCCTCGCCGCGCCGTCTCGTCAGGGTGTCTTCCCACGGAAGCCAGTCCCGGTAATGCGAGCCCGTGATGATGGACAGCAGGTTCGTATTCCGTCCGTCGCCTTTGAGCACCTGGCAAAAAAAGCCGTTTTCGATTTCTCCGCTGCCGCCGGCCCGAAGCCGGTACAGGTTGTAATCGACGGCGGGATGGGCCTCGGCATCCACGCCCGCCTGAACGGCAAGGACGCCGTCGGTTTCCTCGAGGCCCGCGATTCTCTCCCGCTGGGACTCTCTGAGCGCCTCCGGATCCAGCAGTCCGATGAGAACCTTGGGATGAACGGCCGCCACCACCGAGTCCGCGGGCAGTGAATCCCCCTCTTCAAGATCAACTCCGGCCACGCGTCCCTGTTTGGTGCGGATATGCCGGACGGCCGAGGAGAGCCTGAGCCTTCCGCCCAGTTGTGAAAACCGCGCCGCGAAGGCGTCCGCCAGATCCCGCCCGCTTTTCGGACGCCACGATGAAAACAGGTATCCGGCCAGAACCATTTGATGAATGATGACCGGGCAATCTTTGAGTTCGACGCCGACGAGCTGGCAGGGGGCCGCCAGAACGGCCCGCAGTTTCGAAGACGCACCCAGTTCGCAAAGAAGCTCTCCCATCGGACGGAAGGAATCCATGTTGGCAAAGGGACTGCCGCCTTCAAAGAAGAAGGGCGATGCCGCCATGACGCCGGCCGTCCCGCGCAGACCTTTCATCAGCGCGTCCAGGGCTGCGCCGTCGGCCCGACAGGCTTCCCGAAGATTTTTTTCGTAGGCGTCCAGACCCTCGGGCAGGTCGAAAACGAAATCATCGAAAAGATAGCGGTCGATGACGGCCCTGTTTTTCATGCGGGAAAACAGGCTGTCCGGATCGATGCCCAGCACGCGAAACATTTTGCCCAGCGGTTCGGAAGGCCCCAGCGCGCCGACGTAGTGCACGCCCACGGGGCAGTCGATGCCCCGGCGGGAATACGAGCGCATCAGGCCGCCCGGCTCGGCGTTTTTCTCCACGACCGTCACGCGAAAGCCCAGAAGCGAAAGCAGAATGCCCGCGGAAAGGCCGCCGACGCCCGAGCCGATGATCACCGTATTTTTTCCCTCTGCCGGTTTTCGCATGCCGTCCTTTCCTGAAAATTATTTCCCCGAAAGCGCTTCGTCCAAAACGGCTTCCGGTTCGACCAGCGTCATCGACAGAGAGTAGCCGATCCATTCCGACGCCTGAAGCTCAATGGCGGCGTAAGGATTGGCGCCTGCCGCCAGCGCCACGCTGCGCCTGAGCGTGCCGCCTTTTGAGTAGCGACGGATTTGAACGCGCCCGTCGCCGTCTTTTCCGACATCCAGCCACCCGCCGCCCTGCAGGCGGCGCCGGCACACAAACCGGCCCGTGTCCGAAAAACCCGCCCGGTCGACCGGCTCCGGCGGCTCGAAAAAAATCAGTTCAATATCGTCGAGCAGGCCGCGGGCGAATTCTTCCTCGTCAAAGGGCGGCAGCGCCCGGCTGATTTGGATGCCGGAGGGGTTTCGCGAGGCTTCAAAGAGGACCATGCCCTCCGGGCTCATCAGGGCGCAGGAAAGAGTCCTCGATGCCGGGTCCGCCACCGTCACGCCGATCATCACGGCCCTGGTTTCGCCGGCCGCGGCCGCTTCAACCGCATGGATGAAGAGGGTTTTCCGGGCGACGAACGGCGAAGGGCAGGCGATCACCTTCCCCGCAACAACGGCGGACGGCCGGATTTCCGGCAGGGACGAACAGGACGCCAGCAGCAGGGGAAGGATCAGAAGAAGACGGAGGTTCATGGAATGTCCTGAAAGGTGCCGGGGGGCAGGGTCTGGTTCACGACCGTGTGGAGAAAGTCAATCCTTGTTTCGGCCGCGGCGCCCTCCACAATCCTCACGGTTTTCACCACGGCGTCTTTCCGGGAAACGGTGATTTCGATTTTTTCAATCAGGCCGGCCGTGTTTTTCCCCGTCGGCGTCAGAACAATCTGCGTTTCCGGCCCTTCCTGAACACGGGCGGCAAAGGACGGATTGGCGGTGAATTTCCCCTTCATCCAGCCCGCCACTTCGTCGAGCACGATTTTCATTGCCAGGGCGCCGCCCGTTTTGTCCTCGATCATTTTGCCGCCGGAGGCAATGTAGCGCTTCGTGTTCCCTTGATTCGAGATCACGATGCTCCGGATCGGCTTTACATATTCCCAGCGGATGGAATCCGGGGCCGCATAATAGAATTTCCCCTTCGAGACCAGGGGCGCGGACAGGATCTTCATGGATTTCTTCTGAACAAAGTCTGCGGAAAGAGACGAGATGCCGGACGCGTCCCTGCGCAGCCGGTCAAAGTCATCCGCCCCGGCGGCGGCGGGAAACGCCGTCAGCAACAAAAACAGCAAAATCAAGAGCCGTCTGCCAGCCTGCCCGCGCATCAAAACATTCCTCCGTTGACGGAAATGACCTGCCCGGTGATGTAGGAGGCGTCCTCGGAGCACAGAAAGCGGATCACGCGCGCGACTTCTTCGGGTTTGCCAACCCTTGCCATCGGAATGACGCTTTTAATGATGCTTTCGTCCATCGGCATGCTCTTCAGCATATCAGTGGCGATGGGGCCCGGCGCGACCGCGTTTACGCGGATGCCGAAGCGGGCGACTTCCTTGGCCAGCGAGCTGGTGGCGGCGTTGATGCCGGCCTTGGCCGCCGCGTAGTTGGCCTGCCCGCGGTTGGGGACCATGGAGGAAATGGAAGAAACGGACACGATGGAGCCGCGTTTTTTCCGGACCATCTCGCGCAGGACGGGTTTCGTGACGTGAAAAAACCCGTTGAGCGTTGTCTGGATTACGCGATGCCACTCCTCTTCTCCCATCATCATGAAAAGGCCGTCCGCCGTGACGCCGGCGTTGTTGACCAGCACGTCAATCCGTTTGTGCTCCTGCAGAATCGCGGCCATGGCTTCCTTCACCGCCGCCGGGTCGGACACGTCGAATTTTCTCATTTCGCCGGACCCGCCGGCCGCCTGCACCTGCGCGAGGGTTTCAGCCGCCGCGGCTTCGCTGGCGTTGTAGTTGATGATCACGTGACAGCCGGTCCGGGCCAGTTCCACGGCCGTGGCCCGTCCGATGCCCCGGCTGGCGCCCGTCACCAGCGCGATTTTTCTTTCTTCCATGATGTTTTTTTCTCCTTTGGTGAATTTTACCCGTCAATCCTGGTTGAGACGAACGACCTGGAGAACAGCCGTAAGCAATGTTTCATTTTCCGCCGTGACGATGCCGTTGATGACGGCATAATCGTCAAAGGAATACAGGCTTTTGATCGAAACCGTGATCCGGGTTTGCAGGGCGAGAAGCTCCCGGTGAAATTCCGCGGACTTGATGCCCACCAGCCAGCCTTTGATGCTGTCCTGTCCCCGTTTCTTCCGTTTATAGCCTTCCACCAGCGCGGCGGTCTGGGCGACGGCTTCGACCAGGACGAGAGAGTGAACGGTTCTTCCGTCGAAAAGGGGCCAGCGCTCATTGACCACGGCGGCCGCGGTGCCGGCATCATCCTGCAGCTCTATGGCTTCCGTGATGATTTTGATCGGTTCACGATGCGGAATCACGGATTCGATGTCGATCATCGGCGGCCCCCTTTTCCTGCTTTAAATTAAAGAGAAAATCCATCGAAAGTCAATCAAAAACATTGCGCGCCGCCCGCCGTATTTCGTGTAAAACGTTCATTGCTTTTCGGCTTTGTTTCTTATAGAACATCCTAAAATGGTTTCGCGCAGGTACCCATGTCCGCAGAGCTGAAAGACCCTTTTATGACCGCCTACCGGAAGCTCCTGTCTGTGCCGAAGGCGCTGTGCCGGAAGGAATTCACCTGTTCGGGAGACACCTACGGAGAAGTTTTTTCCCTGGCGGCCGGTCTGAAGAAAACGCTTTCCGGACGCGGCGCGGAAAAATCAGTCTGCCTGTGCACGGAAAACAAGGCCGTGTTCGCCGCCTCGCTTCTGGCCGCGCTGGCGGGCGGCTGCAATCTGATCCTGCCCTATTCGTTTTCGACCCACGCGCTCCTGGAGATGTACGAGGCGACGGGCTTTGACGCCGCCATTGCCGATCGCCCGGAAGAAATGCCGGGCGTGGAAATGATCACGCCGACGGCGGGGGACCCAGCGGATCTGAATCCCGGGGGCCTGATCGATCCCGACCGGTCTTTCCTGAAGCTTTTTACGGGCGGATCCACCGGCCAACCAAGGGTATGGTCCAAAACCCCGCGCAATCTGTTCGCCGAAGCTTTTTATCTGCGCGATCATTTTGGCCTGACCGGCGACGACGTGTTTCTGGCCACTGTTCCCCCTTACCACATTTACGGTCTTCTGTTTTCCATCCTGCTGCCGCTGGTTGCGCGCGCCCGCGTGCTCCCGGAAATCTACACCTTCCCGCAGGAAATCCTCTCGACCGTCAACCGCCACAGGGCCACCGTTCTGGTCAGTGTCCCGATTTCCTACCGGTCGTTGCGGGTGGACAACCTGTCGGTCCCCTCGCTGAGGCTCGCGTTTTCGTCCTCCGGCCCGCTGGATCGGTCCGACGCGCGGTATTTTTTGAAAAAAACGGGCCTGGGGATCCACGAGATCTACGGTTCCACCGAGACGGGCGGCGTCGCGTCGCGCAGCGTGAGCGAAAACACGGAAAGCTGGCAGCCCGCCGGCCCCGTTTCCTGGCGGATGTTCGGGCGGCGGCTGGCGGTGCGCTCTGATTTCGTGTCGAGCGAGATGGAAAGGGACGCCGAAGGCTTCTGCGTGACGGGCGATGAAGTCCAGCCGGACCGGGACGGCCGGTTTCTTCTCCTGGGGAGAGCCGACGGGATTGTCAAGGTCGCCGGAAAGCGCGTGGACCTGCAGGAAGTCCAGAACAAAATCCAGTCCCTGCCGACCGTGCGGGACGCGGTGGTCATTGCGCTTCCGGCCGAAAAGGGCCGAGAAAGCGAAATTGCAGCGCTGGTCGCCTGCGACCTGACGGAAATCCAGATCAAAAAAATGATTCTGGAAAAGCTGGAACCGTACGCCATGCCAAGGCGCTTTCACATCGTTTCTTCCATCCGGCGGACCGCCACCGGCAAGATCGATTATCGCCGCGTCGAACAGATCTTTCTTCGGGAAAAAGGAAAAAGCCAATAGCGGAAATGGTGAATAGTGAATGGTGTCCCTCCCTTCGGCAGGCTCAGGACAGGCTAGGCTCGGGATGACATCCTTCTTTGTCATGGTGAGCCTGTCGAACCATGACACTTTCCACTTTCCACTCGTTGCTCGTCACTTTTCACTGTCCTCTCTGCGCGGAAAAACCTTGACTTCACCGGCGAACGTTCATTATACTTCCGGCCGATTCAGGATTCATGCATTCGCAGCGGCGGCCCGTCATCACTTCAACCACACGAACAACTTTTGTCTTTTCTGATCATGGGGAAAGGGAGGAAAAAATGGCGCGTTTTCGTGAGTATGAAAACTACGATGGTCTTGGGCTGGCCGAGCTGGTCAGAAAAAAGGAAGTGACCCCGCCGGAGCTGTGCGAAGAAGCCGTTTTACGCATCGACCAACTCAATCCGAAGCTCAACGCGGTCATTTACCGGATGGATGACGCTGCGCGCGCCGCGGCCGCGGGCCCGATTCCGGAAGGCCCTTTTTCCGGCGTGCCGTTTTTGTGCAAGGATCTGGTTTCCGCCATCGCGGGCGTGCCCATGACCAAAGGCAGCAAATCCTGCCGCAATTACGTGCCTTCGTACGACAGTGAAATGGCCAGGCGCTTCCGGGCGGCGGGGCTGATCGTTCTGGGAAAAACCAACACGCCGGAATTCGGCCTGATGGGCATCACGGAACCGGAGCTGCACGGCCCGACGCGCAATCCCTGGAACCCGGATCACACACCCGGCGGTTCCAGCGGCGGTTCGGGCGCATCGGTGGCCGCCGGCTTTACGCCGATGGCTTCGGGCGGCGACGGGGGAGGATCGATCCGCATTCCCTCTTCGTGCTGCGGCCTCTTCGGCCTCAAGCCCACCCGCGGCCGCAATCCGCTGGGGCCCGAATCGGGCGAAGTCTGGCAGGGTGCGGAGGTGGAGGGCGCGCTGACCCGCTCCGTGCGCGATGCGGCCGCGATGCTGGACGCCACAAACGGCGCAGATTCCGGCGCTCCCTATATTTTGCCCCGGCCGGCAAGGCCGTATCTGGAAGAGACGCGCCAGGATCCTTCGCGGCTGAAAATCGGATTCACGGTGGAATCGCCGCTGAAAAACGCCGTTCATCCCGAATGTGTCGAGGCCGTGAAAAATGCGGCCAAGCTTCTGGAGCGCCTCGGGCACAAGGTGGAAGAAGCCAGGCCGGATATTGACGGCGAGGCGCTGGGCAGAAGCTACATGATGCTGTATTTCGGCGAGGTTGCAGCGGACATTCGGGAGCTCGCAAGCGTCGTGGGCCGGCCGCTCACCCATTCCGACACGGAGGAAGCCACCTGGGCCCTGAATCTGCTGGGGAAGACTTTTTCCGCGGGCGACTTCGTTCTGGCCAAACGGCAGTGGAATACTTTTGCCCGGCAAATGGCCAAATTTCACGAAACCTACGATCTGTATCTGACGCCGACGATTGCTTCGCTGCCCCCGCGCATCGGCGAAATGCAGCAAAAGCCGGCCGAACTGGCTTTCCTGAAAATCATCAACGGCCTGAACCTGGGGGGACTGCTCAAAGCGACGGGCATCGCCGATATGCTGGCGACCAAGGGCCTGTCCAAAATGCCTTTCACGCAACTGGCCAACCTCACCGGCCAGCCGGCCATGTCGGTGCCTCTCCACTGGAGCAGGGAAGGACTGCCCTGCGGCGTCCAGTTTGTCGGCCGCTTCGGCGAGGAGTCGCTTTTGTTTCAACTGGCCGGCCAGCTCGAGCGGGCGCAGCCCTGGTTTGACCGCAGACCGGCCCTGACGAAAAGCTGACGGGGAAGTTCAAACACCCTTCTTCTCAAAAGCGGAAAAGCAACGCCGCAGACGGGCAGGCGCTCCTGCATGAACGGAATTTTCGCCTGCCCGGCCACGAAAAGCCGGTAACTCAGTATTATTCCATATTTGTCTGGTCCGGACCGTCAAGATTCTCAGCCAAAAAAGAATTTCGCCAATTTTCAATGATTTTATTGACATTTTCTATAAATCACGTATAGTCGGCCCAGTTTACGTTAAGTGATCCGACGAAGGATATTCGCGCGACATTGGCGCTAAGCCGGAGCCGGGCGTGGTTCCGCGTGACGCTGAAAAATATTACAGGTGAGGTGGGTTATGTCAGGTTTTGTGAACAAAACGATGGGAGACGTGATTGAGGAAACGGCCGGCCGTTTTCCCGATCATCCGGCACTGATTGCTCCGCAGTTTCAGGTCCGGCTCAATTACCGCGAACTTTATGAACAATGCCGCAAAACCGCCCGGGGGCTGATGGCGATGGGCGTCCGTCGCGGGGACCATGTTTCCGTCTGGACGACCAACGTGCCGGAATGGGTGTATCTGCAATTCGCGCTGGGCATGGTGGGCGGCATTCTGGTGACGATCAATACCAATTACCAGTCTCACGAGCTGGAATACATTCTCAGGCAGTCCGATTCCACCACCCTGTTCCTGATCGACCAGTACCGGGACACCAGCTTTTACGAAACAGTCCGAAAGGTCGTTCCGGAGCTGGGTTCCTGCGAGCCCGGAAAGACGGCGTCCGCCAAGCTCCCGGTGTTGAAAAACGTCGTGTATATCGGGAACCGGGAAAGCGCGCCGGGCATGTTCAAATTTTCCGATCTGATCGCCATGGGGGAGAGCGTTTCGGAGCAGGAGCTGGGCGAGCGGATGAGTTCGCTCACCGACGACGATGTCATCAACATGCAGTACACGTCGGGAACGACGGGGTTCCCCAAAGGCGTGATGCTGACCCACCACAATGTCATCAACAACGCCCGCATGGTCGGCGACGTCATGGGGCTGACGGACAAGGACACGCTGCTCATTCAGGTGCCCGTCTTTCATTGCTTCGGGTGCGTCATGAGCACGCTCAACAGCGTTTACCATGCGACCGCCATGGTGCTGCTGGAGTATTTTGAACCGAAGCTGTCCCTGGAGTCGATTCACAAGGAAAAATGCACGGCGATCAACGGCGTGCCGACCATGTTCATCGCCATGCTCCATCATCCCGATTTTGAACGCTATGACATGACGTCCCTGCGGACCGGCATTATGGCCGGCGCGCCCTGCCCGGTCGAGGCCATGAATCAGGTGCGCACGAAAATGCACTG
>Ga0209606_1001078_pt1 | contig 36312 bp, 28 predicted proteins | sample AD_UKC057_MetaG_FD_184412 | JGI IMG/M metagenome (GOLD analysis project Ga0209606, IMG submission 184412) | Active sludge microbial communities of municipal wastewater-treating anaerobic digesters from USA - AD_UKC057_MetaG (SPAdes) (version 2) | ecosystem: Engineered > Bioreactor > Anaerobic >...
CGAAGGTGATGGTCTCTTTTTCCATGTTTGGCTCCTGTGTTATATGGAAACCAAAATGATATGCATAGTTATTTTGTCAAGAAGTTATTACACCTACTTTATGTCCACTTTTGCATGCAACGGTCTTATCAAAATAAACATGGAGAAAGACCCCGCTCTCTATACCGGATTCCATGAGCGTTTGCAGAAGATTCTGGATGCGTATAAGGAACATTGGGATAGAATCATCGAGGAGCTCACAAAGTTGAGAGAGGATATTGGCAAAGGCAGAACTGATGAAGCGGGCATTGTGGATAGCCCTGTGATGCAATTTCTGGACTTGATGCTGATGGAAGCAAGGTTAGCAGTGGACAGCAAGGAAGCCAGTATCGCCGCAAAGCTGTCAGAATTCATCTATAGCAGGATCAAAGAATCTCTCTTAATACCTAACTTCTGGCAGAAACCGAATGAACGCAGACGACTGGAAGGAGATATCAGGGACGAACTTGAGTATTGTGGGATCGAACCCTTGCAGGAAGTGGCAGCCAAGCTGACTGCAGAGCTGATCAATCTGGCTCATAAACGGGAAACAGAGGTGAAGGGTTCATGAGCCTCGATTATAAGATTGTGGTGAGGCATAGCAAGCGAAAGACGGCATCGATCTACATCGAGAGGGATAGTTCTATTACGGTGATAGTTCCAATCGGAACAAGCGATAGTGAGGTGCAAAACCTGCTGATTGAGAACGAGTATAAGATACACAAATATCAGGCAAAACGTGCTCTCCTGAATGAAAAGGCGATCAAGCGGGAACTGGTGAACGGGCAATCCTTCCTCTATCTGGGCAGGAACTACTATTTGCAATACAGTGATGAGGTCGATGGCATCCAGTTCAGAGGCAGGCATTTTTATGCTCCGGAAGGTTCTGAAGATAAGCTGAGAGATATGTTCAAGGAGTTCTATCGCCATCGTGGAAGGGTGTTTATCGAACCCAGAGTAAAACGCTTTGCACAAATTATGGGGATCAATGTAGAGGCAATCTCTATCATCGATCTGAAGAATAGATGGGCATCATGTTCGGTTAATCGACCCAAGGTCAATTTCAATTGGAAGATCATGATGGCACCTGTGAGTGTGATCAACTACCTGATTGTGCACGAACTGGCGCATTTCAAGCACAAACGGCACAGCAAAGACTTCTGGAATGAAGTGGATAAGGTTATCCCTGATTATCAGAAGCAGGTGCAGTGGCTGAAGGAATATGGGGCGGGGTTGGATATATGACCGCGTTAGAGTGTTCTTTCCTCTTTTCATCGAACCATTTATGATAGTCGATATCGAATTGCTTGATATCTAATTGCTTGAGTGTTATTTTATCTTCAGACTTGATGTGTTCGCATAGGAACTCATATTCTTTCTCTTCGCCAATTCCACTATTGTCTCGATACTTTTTTCGAGGGAAAGCAATACTTTGTTCACGTCTAGAGACTTCTATTATTCGCTTATCATCCAAGTTTAAGTAGGACGCAGTTATTCCAACCAATACCTTGCTAGCTTCAACAGAAATATACATGAGCTCTTTGTAAACATTAGTTATGTAATAACAGCAATACTGTTCTAAACATAAAACCATCAACTCGTCTAAATCAAATGTTCGATTATTAAGATTTTTATTCTTGATTACAATCTGAGTTTGCTTAACAATATTATCCTTGGTTAGCCACTTATTACAAATATCCTCGAATGTCCCCTTAAGCGTATTTATTAGAATAGTCACGCGTTTCCCTAAGATAGGATTACTTGTTAGAATTGAAGATCTTATGTCGATCAAGCTGTTGATTGTAGCCTTGATTTGGTTATTAGCTTCTTGATTATAACCTAGCTGGTAAGTGGATTCATAATGTTCAAACGCTTTATTAACTATATCACTATCTTGTTCGAGTCTTGGATTATCTTTTAATAATTGGTTATGTATCATCTGAAATCTAAACTTAAGTTTATCTGAATTCATGCAACTCCAAAACCACTCATTTGTTAAACGATAGAGTTCATGTTCAATTAAATAATTGTAACTATTACAAAACCCCTGTAGTTTACTATAACTTTGTCTCAAAGCATCAATGTGGGCGTCTTGTTTTTTCCTCTTATACATCATAAAACCTGAGCAGACAGATACTAATGCGATAACAAGTGTTAGTGCTCCAATCAAATCACCCAATGTGACTGTATTCGAAAACGTAAATGAACTCATCATATCTCCTCACTATTCATTGCTTGCTGTTTAAAGAAAGAGAAATCCTTTTTAACTTGACCCAGTTATAACCAATCAAAAATACAGATGTCCAAAGATGATGATATACTGCCGTAAAGAAACCTTTTTCTTTTAACACATACCAGTAATGCTGGAAACGTCCAATCCCTAGTATTGTTAACAGTGATCGACACAAAGTAAACCACTTTCCGTCTGGAATAGGTTCAATTGTATTAAGATTATAGGTGGAGGTTCCGGTAATCCAGGCTGACACTAAATCGTGCAGGATGTTTTCCGGCTCATGTCGGATAAACACCGATTGCTCAATATAGGTCCTTATATTATTGGCTTTAACTCTAAGGGCAAAATCATAATCACTCCCTCGAGTAAGATTCGTATTAAAGATATACCCTCCAATACTTGCGGCGATCTGCCTATTTATCGCTAAACCTGGCATAAACATAGGCCTTTCAATGTTATGAACATATTCTCGATAGTTTGAAACCAGTTTGGAACCAATAACAAATGGGCTGTGATCTTCTATGAATTTACCTTTTACCACATCATAGCAGTTTAATAATTCGAGCATCTTCTTAAGATAACCAGGTCCAAAACTAGTATCCGAATCAGTTAGAACTATTTTATCGCAAATAGCATTATTGATACAGGCTTCAGAAGAAACACTTAATGATCCTACCGGAACAATTACAACGCGACATTTTAAAGCAGATAAACGTCTTTCCAAAGCTGCGTGAGGAGTTAAAGCAACAATTACATCTACGTTGTCCAGATCGATACTAGAAAGAGTTTTAAATATCCTGATATCTCTATGACATTTAATACCTATTGATAGAACTGGTTGACTCATATTGATCCCCTAATATAACCAACACATAATAAGTGCATAGATTATAAGAAAATGCGATGCGATTGAACTATACATCAATGGCTCCCATTCATCAGATATCTGAGTTGAGCTAAATTTCAGCCTTCGAATAGTGCTGCCCCATAATCCTTGTTTGATAGCTTCATTGATTCTTGCATAATCTAAGACGAGATACACAAACTGTGCGAAAACACTGCTGAGTATACCCTTACCTCTGGGAAATCCTGAGGCAATGAACAAATAAACTATGAATCCACCCATGCCGGTTAGAAGTGCAAAAGGGTGGGAAATGGCTATCCCAAGAGTTAGTAAAGCAAACATCAGTATCATCAGTACCGGACTTGGCATATCAACTACTGATTTATCCTTATAGCGATTAACCAAATGGGCATCAGCTGCTCCCCAAGCCTTGAATCTGGAATAATTATCCACAAATCGATTCCAAGTTAGTGTACTATGTCTAACTTTGGCATTTGAATTTCTTATCATTTTGTATCCTTGATCGGTAAATCTTAAACCAAAGTCCACATCTTCACCCCCATATCTTGGAGGTCCAAACAAAGGATCAAACTGAATATGCAAAAATGATGACCTTCTTAATACAATATTCGCAGTTGGAGCCCAAGATAGTATCTCAGTATTATCATGAGATTCAAAAGCTGCAAGAATTCCACTTTTTTCGATAGATCTGAATATAAATGATTTGTGACCTGTGAAATACAGAACCCCACAAGAGGCATCTACTTTCTGATTATCTAAAAGCATAAGATGACTAGTTAGGCATCCTGGTTCGAGCTCACAATCTGAATCAACAAACATGACATACTCAGTATCTGCCACTTGGGCCCCGAGATTTCTTTTTTCAGATACGGAATTCACGCATTCGAGATATTTAACGTTGTATTGATCGCATAACTCAATTATCATCTCTCTTTCAGGCATTGGAGTAGAATCCACTAATATAATTTCTACTAATGTGTTATCAATTTGTTCAACTCGACGGATGCTCTTGATAAGTGCACCAATTAAAGATGATCTACCATGGGATGGGATAACTATGGTTATCAGTGCTTTCATTACAGGAAGAAATCGATAAAAATGATAATAAGAAGTGATATAAGATTAGAATAGCTATTTGTTACCTCACTTTTATACCGACTGTCCAGATCAAGTTCGAAAACAGGTGGGCATATCAAGTTTCTAAAAGCATGATGCTTAATGGATTCAATAACAAATGCTGTTTGAAAAAGAAGCTCAAGGAACCCAGTTATATAACCGAAAAAATATTCTTTAAACTCTTGTTTGGGTGAGTAAAGTATAGTAAACAAAAAATGAGAGATTAATCCCCACACAAGTGGCATGATTAAATAAATAGGCTTGTGGTCTACAATAGCAATGGTGGTGTGGATAATAGCTAGGATTATAAATAGAACTATAAAAGGAGGAGAGACAATCCGTTGAAATCTACTATGACGCATTGACAAATGGTATTCAAAACGCCCCCACCGCCATGTTTTAGAAGTGATTGCTCTTATAGTACTCCATGGTTCTGTTGGGTGATATGCAACAACATCATTGAGAGCACAAAGTGCAACTCCAACTCGATTTAATCTCAAGCATAATTCTATGTCCTCACCACCAATAATTCCAGGTAGACTATTATCAAACCCACCATGTTTAAGAAATACATCTCTTCTAATGATGAGATTTGCCGCCCCACCCCAGAGTTTAGGTTCAAAGTTATCAAACATATTGGTATGAACTGTAACCATATGAGATTTTGAAAATATTCTCCAATTGAGATTTTCAATGCCTTGATAGATAATTCTACCAGACCATGCCTCAATTTCGGGTTTATCTAATAATACTTGAAACAGTTGAAAAAAATAGTCCTCTGAAACCCAACAATCGGAATCAATAAACGCCACCCAAATCCCTGACGCTGATTGAGCTCCGAGATTTCGTTTTTGTCTCACATTCTTTGGTCCAGTAACATGATGCATCCAAGTTGGATCTATGGGTACTAAATATCTGTTGAACTGTTGTTGTGTGGTAGAATCGACAATAATTACTTCTACCTTACTAAAATAGTATTCCGTTAGTTTGTTACGGGAAGTTGAAAGTGATGTAAGTAAGCGTAGAAGCTCATGCTCTCTGCCATCTACAGGTATAATAACAGATAGTATTGTTCCTTTAAAATCGGTAATCATTTCAGCTAGCCAACGGGTTTTGTTTTATTGGTTGCTTCAATTGAATCATAAAAATCGCCAGTCATCATCTGCACATAGCACCAACCGGAAATTAAACAAACTGGAAACAATACTACCCACAGGACATTATATAAACTTTTCTGTAAAAGTAGAGCAACAGGAAGTAGCAGAAAATAGTAATTTGACAAGGGTGACCTACGGTAACAGAAAAGCAACTTGCCCAGCTTTAAGCGTTGAGGCGTAAAAGCAAGCTGTTGGATAAACCAAACTATGAGGCTTATCAAGACTGCTATCTTTAAATGAGTCCGAGAGACTATAATCCCGAATAGACAAATCAACTCAATTGCAAATGAAAACAATATCAATCTTCTAATATTATCAATACCGGTTTTTACGGCGTAAGTATTCGCTTTCCCAATTTCATCGTTATCTTTATCTAGCAGTTGGTGAACACACATCCAACGGATTCCAATGAACAATGAAAGCAGAATCAACAAAATATTAACTGATCTAAATCTGTCAGAAATAGCACCTAAAGCTATAACAGGAATTACCCATTGTGCCAAAGAGCCAGTTACAATACCCGCTAATCCTCTGGTTTTCAATCTTGTGGGTTTTAGCGAATAGATAGCAGCAGCAAATAAACCAAGACCTATAAATACAACTCCGTAGATCATCTTAGCCCAAAATATGCAAAGTGATAAAGCCAGTACAGCACACGTAATTAGTAAGAAAATAATAATGCTGTTTGGAATACCAATGGAATGATTCATTTTCCCTGAAGCCGTATCAAGTTCTCGATCTGCAAATTCGTTCACAGTGTAACCGAATATGGCAAGACAAATTATACTTGTTAGTGCTAGAAAGCCATTAATCGGATAATATCCAGAATCACTAATTAGTAAAATAACAACAAGATGAAATAGGAGTTTGGATGTGGCCCATTCTTTATATCTGATTAAAGATAATGCTCTTTTAATATGGTACAATCTATCCTCAACCCTCAGTTATTGTTACTTCTCTCGCATAAATCAGACACCTTAATGCTGTCTAATTTACCTGTGGGACACATTGAACACATGAGAAGCGACTGTGCTTTAACCTTGAAATTGCGGCGAAATTCACGAATAATATCCCCGTTCCAAATCTCTGATATTGTTGTGTTATTGAGATCTCCAAAAACAATCTCACCTCGCCCATCATAGCAGCAAGGCACGACTCTTCCATCTGCCAAAACTGTTAAGTGGTTATAAAGATATATACACGAATCTGGTATAGATCCAATATGTTCTATTATTCCATTGTTTGCAATGTAACGATGCCATTTCTCTTTATCATCTGGGAGGATGTTCCATGCAATGTCCTGATTCGATAAATCAACAATTACAGCCTTAGTAAATGCCTCATCAACTCCCAATTCACGGGCGAGAGCAAAAAAATCATCACATAATGATTGAGTGCTTTTCATGTAAATCATCTGGAGTACAATCTTAGGAGTATTACTATTCCTTTTATTCCTAGTAGAAACTAACAATCTGATTCCTTCTACTATAGTGGCATAAGAAGCATTTGCTCCTCTATATGCCCTAATGGACTCGTCTGAAGTGCCGTCCAGGGAAATGATAATTTGATCCAATCCCGCATCAATAATCCCGTTACAATTAGAATCGCTGAGAAACATCCCATTAGTACATGTTAAGACGAAAGCATCTGTCTGCTTTGAAATATGGATAATCTCAATAAACTCAGGGTGTAAAAAAGGCTCACCATAATTAAACAGGGCAATATTCAATAAATTGTTGCCAATTTCTTCGATCAATTTTTTATATAAATAAATATCCAAGTCTCTGCGTTCTCGACGCAGGTCATTTTTTCCAGAAACACAAACAGGACATGTCAAATTACAACGATTAGTAACTTCCACAATCAGATCAGTAGGATAATGGTAAAGCCACTCATCTGCTCGTTTAGATTCGTGTTGTGATAAATCTTGAATTTTTAGACGGTCCTCGTAGGAAAGCACTAATTTCGACCTTCTGAAGTGGTGAAAAGAAAATCTGTTTTTCGTTAATCGGTACCACGCTCCTACAGCCAATGCTATCATTCCCAGTGTGGCAGCAGGAGAACCATAGTATAAGCCGGGTTGTCCCGGGAACATCGGAATAATTAAAGTGCAACTATCTATTTTAGTGTAAAGTATGTTTAAACTATGCAATACAGCTAATTCCCATCTGTCAATGCGATTGTAGTCGAAACTTGCTAAAGCAGTTCCTGCTAATGCGGCAGCAGCAATATGAAGTGCAGAATAGTTTTCCCCATCGTTCCACAATAACCTCATTAACTTATCTTCAAAGTTGACTAGAGATCGCTCCAGATCACACCTTCCCGAGAAACCACTTTCAGTAAAACATAGCACCCGAGCAATAAAACCAGCTAAGAGTATTGATTCTCCAGGATAATATATCTCGTTCTCAACTAATGCATCTCCACTAGATTTTTGAAGTATAAATTGACAGATAGTTTGAACATCGCATTCAGCAACTGCTAAGAAATAGGCAGTATTGGTATTAACGTGAATATCTATATCATTGTTTTGCACCCTTCCATCGTGTTCTTCATTTAAAAACCATGTTTTGTATGCTCCCGATATATCTGATTGATCTTTAATTCTATGAATTGCATTTTTGCTTTGACCCTGAAATAAACTACTATACCGAAGTAAGGCACTCCAAACGCATGAGGTATCATCAATGTCCGGAGGTAGATGAGTGCTAGGACCAAAAAACCTAAACAACCCATTTGGCTCAGCATTGCTCAACAGAAATACTGTCAATTTGTCACCAATAGCTTTAATTTCTTTTTGAGATTCTGAGCTAGTTAATATGTTTCTAAGCTCGACTAAGCCATCCAAAGCAAACGAGTTAAAGAATGGAGTTGTAAACTCCTCAGGATATTGCATTGATTTTGTTTTTGATCTATATGATGGGTAGCCACCATTTTCAGATTGTAAAATCTTCATCATATTCAACACCTTATGTGCTGCAGCAGTGATAACATCAACCATTCTTCACTTCCAAAAGTCAACTAGACCAAGCCAGCATTCTCGGCATCCTTGATTTGTTATCGCTCGGATTTGGGATGCGGATACTCCCTGCCAAGCTGTTAAAACTCCAGTATTGATGTGACCGATGTTTCCAGTTCTACAACAGAAAGATATATTGCCAAGACTATCTATCAATATATGTTTCCAAGGAATTAAACATTGAATAGGTTGTCTAGACTTGCCGCCATCTAAACTGAAAGGAATTTTATTCAAATAGTAAGGTGAATTGTTTAATACTTGTAGAGTTATCCATTCTACAACTTGTATTTTTAGCTTATCAGCATCGGGAAGATGCGGAATAGCTAAGGGGGTTTCGTCAAATAGATGTAAAGGTTGGACTTGAGGTGAAAAACCGTAACCCGTTAATAATTTCGCAATTGCTATAATTCTATCCTGATTATTTGCCGTTAATGTGATGTTAGCACCTAACCAAACATGCTCTGGAGTTATCTCTTTAACCCATTTGATAGCTTCAGGGAAAGCCATCCCCCTAAGATTAGTATCATTAAACATCGGCAAATCATCACATGAAATAACAAGTGCCTTTAAGCCTGCTTTAACAAGACCTTTATAGCGTTTTCGATCCAAACAAAGACCATTGGTAACTAAAGATGTCTCAAGTCCCCTCATATTAGCATAACTAACTAAGGATTCCAACCAATCCATAAGCAAGGGTTCTCCCCCAGCGAACTGCACTCTTCTTACACCAATTTCTGCCAACTCATCTACGACTGAAAACAAGTTTAATAAGCTTATATCATTTTGTTTATCTTGGTAGCCATGGCTTCCATAAGGACAATAGATACAACTAGCATTACATTTTGAGGTGATAACAATTGAAGCGAATAATGGTGGCCTATATACCACATTATCAACCAGACTTCGCTCAATATCAGTTTGCCATCCACGTGAATCAGATACCAGCCAATCTGGAATTGAAACCGGTGGAATGATAAGTTTGTTTGGTGAATAGCTACTCATTTTTCGTTATCCGTCCAGAAAAGGAAACATGATGAGCAGGATTTAGGGAAATAGTCAACAATGTTTCTCTCTCGATAATAATATGGTAAGACAACATCGCTTAACTCGCTGGCGCTTTTTAGGCTATAATATGGTTCATGAAGGCAGCAAAACCCGACATTCATTTCAGAATCTATTACTATCTGTGTCCACGGAATACGGCATTCTTTTTGAGTAATGCTGAATGATGACTCAAGATTTATCAAATAGTCACGTGAGTTTAATATTGGATATCCTGAGTCTTTCAGTTCAAGCAGTGTTTCAACTTGCTTTTTTAGATAATACCTATCTAGCATTTTGCGGGGCATAGAATTAAATGTGTTTACTGGTTGAAATTGAACACCAATGGATAACTCACTGCACCATTTAAGTAAATCCTTTAGCATTTCGGGGGTTTGTTTATATAGAACAGCATTCACCCCAGTCCAGATACCTTTTACAACAAGAATCTTCAAAAGGCGGCTTATCTCCACAATGTCCAAATTACCATTTCCTCGAGTATCTCTATTGTACTCGATATCGACAGAGTCATAGGAGAGACTGTAGCTATTCAACCCAGCATCGCTTAAAAGTGAAATATAATCCTCAGACAAGGTAGTTCCATTGCTTGCAATGTTTACATGCATGCCAGCCGAAGAAGCACATTTTATAACATCGATGAGCCCAGGGTAAATTGTTGGCTCTCCACCAGAAATATGAAGATAGCGAACTTCCATTTTTTGTAACTCTTTGATAATTAAAAGTGCATTCTCTAGTTTTATGTGAGATCGTGAATTGGTTTGCATTTCCTTGTTGCAACCCCATAAACAATAAACACAATTAGCATTACATTGAGAAGTAATAAGAAAGACTGCAGAAATTGGACCAGGAATTGGGGATATACCATTAACAGCATTGTTCAATCTGATTTGATAATCATGTTTAGATATATTCGATAAAAATGCAGGCAGCTTAATAATCATGATTTTACTAATCTATCCACATATTCCAAACAGGCTGGAATACCATAAATACGTGCCTTTATTTCATTGTCAAGGTTTAGCAAGTCATTCAGAGTAGAAGATAACTTACATGCAAGAGCTTGATTTGTTTCATTATCATATTCTCCTCCTACCTCAGGAATCAAATAAACCCATAAGCCTTCATTGCCCCAATGGATTGCGAATTGTTGCAGCTCATCAACGTTATCAGGAGTAATCGTGAAGGCGAGTGCGACTTTGGACTGAAGTTCAGTTTTCTGCTTAACAAGCTGTACTGTTTGCATTACATTGTCATAATCGTCTTTGCCATGTAATAGCCGATAAGTTTCTTTGCTGAAAGCATGAACAGATACTATTAAGTATGTAATTCCAATACTTATTAGCTTGTTAAGAAGTCCTTCATGCAATAATGTGCCATTTGTAATCAAACCCAAAGAAGGACGATATTCAGAGGATTGTTTTAATAGATACGAAATGAAATCTATAAAAATCCCCGATGTGACTGGTTCTCCTCCAGAAAATCCAATCACTTCTATCGTTTCAAACCAAGGTTTTAATGCCATTAAAACTTTCCATGGTATCTGAGTCTGATCACTATGGTTTTGTCCGCAAATAATGCAATTATGATTACATAGATACGAAATTGTAAGATTGATTTGGATAGGAGTATTCTTCAATACAAGTAAGTTTGAATCAATACTGTTATATGCTATCATAGCATTGTTTGAAGTTACCCCAGTTCTATTCTTAATATCGGTTATCCCCGTCCTAGCTTTGGCACCTGAAAGCAATATGGGGCAATTGTGACTGCAGTACTCATCAATCTTACCTTGCAACATTGCAGCTCTGTGTGCTTGTGCTTTTTCCCCATTCCAAACATTTTCCCAACCATCATTTATCACGTTCCCCCAGGATATCTTAGCCCTATCTAAACAGCAACACGCTGCTTCACCATTGGGTTTGTCCACTTGCAGGGTAGTCCAAGGAAGAGTACATATCACATTACTCATTTCGAGCACTCCATTTGGTTTTAGCATTTATCTCACTTACAACAGAATCCATATTTAGAGCTTTAAGATGCTTTTGCAGAGAAATTGTAGCAATACTAGCCTCATTATAGGTATCGAATTTTGTATTTGATGAAGCCATATCGCACCAACGAGTCAATATATCCAAATCAAAGATGCGAACTTGAGCTGCTATTTCATCATACAATGCAACAAGGGGGTCTTCAGGGTGGAGCGTTAATCTATGGAACCAGCAGGCAAACAAAGAACCTACTGTCTCCATCGACATAGTCTGATAAAGAGAAGCTGTTTCCTTAACGAGGTTGACAGATGGGTCATTGTATATAGCCTTTAACCCCGTTTCGCACAAAGTTAACATATTCTTGCGAGCATAATATTGCTTTAATGGAGCTTCAGGCAAAATGTGAACTTGGTTTAACTGAAACCGTCCCATGAAGGGATAAAGCCTCATAAAGTCTATGTTGTTGCGTATGTCCGAGATGGAAGCCTCAGGATCAAACATAATGAACCCACAAGCCACAATAACCGAATGAGAGAGTATCATTTTCATATTAGTATGAATATCCTCAACATTATAACCTTTATTAAATAACTTTAAAGTTCGTGGCAAACATCCTTCAATTCCCAAAAAGACTGACTTCAAACCGATTGAGCATAAGTCTTCGAGTATTTTGGGTTCAAGGCTATTTATGCGAGTGCTGATACCGAATGGGATATATAGTTTAAGTCTCTGCATCCTTTCAATAAAGTCATATAACCATTTGCTATCTGTACGTGAGTTGTTTAAGAAATTGTCATCCGTAAAGAGAATAAAGGGGGTTTTATATTTAGAGAAGAGTTGTATTTCATCTATTACACTACTTACACTACGTCTGCGAACTTTTGTTTCGCCTGGGTAGCGTCTTCCAATGCAACAAAAAGTACAAGAACCCCAATCGCAACCTCTTGAGGAGTGAATCACTGCCGGCCACCCTAGCTCTAAACTTTTGATCAGGTTATCATGATTCGGAGTTGGCAAATCATCTATGCTTTCCGGAATATCGGGGTATCCTGTATTAATGATCTGATTTCCATATTTATATGCAAAACCCTTGCGTAGTTGCCAATCATTAGAATTTCTTGCTAAATCAGTATATAGATCATAAATCACTAGGTCCGATTCTGATATAGCAATTAGATCAATCTTTAAATCGCGGTCAAGAATTTCCTTGTAAGCTACTGTTGGATAAGCCCCTCCTACAACAATTTTAGGGAGTGAAATACCTTGAAGATTAAGGAGGTTCATAACACTTACGAAAGACCTGAATTGAGCAAATTGCATAATGGAGAATCCCAACATTACCTCTGGAATACTCTTTAATATGAGGTCTACAGTATCTTCCACACTCAAATCTTGTAGGAACGCATCAATGACCTTAACCGTTATCTTTTTATCTCGTAAAATTGCCGCAAGTTGTGTTATTCCCTGGCTTTCGTATCGCGAACCGTTATAATAACCATCGTGAGGTGGAGCAACAAACACTACTTTAAATGTATTAGACATTCTTTCAATTATCTCTTTGTATGTGTTATTGTTTTAAGTATAGTTTTTCTATTTCATTGCTGAGATGAGGCATAGCTTCTAGCATAGTTTGCTTTGATATGGAGTTTTTTAATATTTGAATCTGTAAGAGATCCGACGAAGTTTCCCAATGCCACCTTTCAACAGTAGGTGATAAATGCCAAGCTCTTGCCCTAGGAACACCAATTCCCGGTTGCTTATCTGCAATTAGTAATGTCATTGCTACATCTTCTCCAGCCAGTCCCTCTTGCTCAAAGAGAGTGACTAATTGCCAGTCAACTAAATCTAAAGCTGCACGTGGAAAAAGGATTAGCGCTGCATCCCCGAAATATATAGGAAAAGGATCCGAATCTAAATTCTCATTAACTTTGTTAATATCATTCAGGTACGTACGTTTGGCGTCAAGTTCAATCTTTGATCCCTGAGCAAATCCAGCATCAGCATTATTCATTAATGTTTCGTATAGAGCGCCAAAACACTGTGGTTCGATTAATAAATCGTCATCCACAAAAGCCACCCAATTAGTTTCAGGAGGAACACACTCATAAAGTTCTTTTCTTGCATTAGCTACACCGGCACGTTTCGTAGCTCTATGATAAAAAACCTTAATACCTTTTTCTGCTAAAAGTGTCATGGTTAATCGCACACTACTTGATTCTATTGCGGGCACTAAACCTTCATCTCTAATAACAATACTTACTTGTTGAAATGGATAGATTTGAAATGCAAGAGAAGCTAATGAATATCCTATTGTGAGCCGATCATGATTATCACAATGGGTTGGAATCAATATTGATAAAGTATCTTTTTTCATTATTCATAACCTCAATATAGATATTGTCAGCAATACTTTATTGGATCATCTATGTTATTTATGAGAAATGCTTGTTTTCGCATAAAACAGGGGCCACAGTTACCACAATGTAGAGGCTTATCTTTATAGCAAGACCAAGTCAGATGCAATGGAGCATTGATCTCAATACCCAATTTCACTATTTCATGTTTCATTAAATTCCCTATTGGGCTGATTATACGAGCTCTTGAACTAGTTCCTAACCTGCTAGCCATATCCATAATCTTTATGAATTCTTCAGTGTTATCAGAATATGCACCACCTTCTTCTAGATTGGTACCCATGGCTATCGCATCAAATCCCTTAACGTCAGCATAAGCGCAGGCCGATGCTATCAATAACATATTCCTGGCTGGAACCCATTCATGAGGGTATTCAGCACCTTGAATTCCTTCAGCAATATAACTGTTTTCGACAGTTAGAGAGCTACCCCCTATACTCCCCAACCACTCATTTGCCATTATAGTCAGTTCTACTCCAAGGAATTGACTTATTTGTTTGATTGCCTGTTCCTCGCGCTTTGTTGCATGACACCCGTAAGACACGTGAAATAAATGCACCTCATGACCTTGATTTCTTAACAGAGTTGCAACAACAGTGCTATCAAGACCGCCACTAGCGATAACCAATACTTTCAGTTTCTCAATCTTTTGCTTATCATCAATAGATTTAACAGTTACCTGCCCCTTAAATCCATCTATAATTATATGAGAATAAGGTTCAGGAATAATAGGATGGTAAATATCAGGTTTAAATAATAAATCTTTGGATTGAAGCCATTCAGCTTCGGAAGCATACCAAATTCCGTTTACTGAAGTGTCATACAAATAGGCAATTGGTTTAATATTTCTGATCAAATGTAGTTCTTGTGGTTTGTCTAAATCACATATAGCGAGTGTGAAAGAGCCTTTCAGTTGTGGTATAGCTAAATCAATGTCAACTTTTTCAAAAAGTGGTGGTAATATGGCTGAATCAATACTGGATATAGGTATTATCGAATGAAGTTTTCTCAAGTCCTTATCGTTGGCAATTGTACCGTTGTGAGCAACTACAAAACGATCTGATGCAAAAGGTTGAATATCAGATAAAGACTTTATATTGACAAATTCAGTGGTTGGTTCAGCACGTGTATTAGCAATAATCATCGACAAATCAGAGAAGTCTGGATTTCCAATTTCATTAGCTTGACTTAATCTGCCAATACCCTTATAATATGAAGTTTGCCCAGATTGTCTGATGAGATAAAATCCCCAACTATCTCGACCTCTGTTTTCAGCCTTGTATGCAAGGTCGAAATATTTTCTGTATATTTCTTTTAATCCTTTTTTATCTGAACTCTTACCGATACTGATAAACCCAAATACTGAACACATCAGCTTACTCCTATATCATGTATCAAATTAGTAGAGTATTTAACATCGTATTGTTTGCACGATATACCATCCAATGCTAACAACCGTGAGGGATTTAACCCTGAACGTTTTAGGTCGTGAAGATGTGAAGTTATAATAAATGTCCGTCCAAGTTCACAGCCTTTTGAAATCAACCCTGATAAAACATCAGCACGACTATCATCTAAACCAGAAAATGGCTCATCTATCATAATGATATCAAAATGCGACCTAAGTGCTCTCAACACAGAAATAATGCGTCTTTGTCCGACACTCACACCTAATTCATCAATTCCTACATCAATATTAGCATCTCTTCCAAATATTCTCTTAATCATTTCTTTTTCATTATTAGTCAACCCCTCTTCATTGAAGCAGGTTAAGTTCTCTGATAATGTTCCAGGTATTAGCGTCGGGTCTTGGGGAACAAATAAACATGTCTGTTGCCAAGACAAATCATGAGGTTCAGTATCATTCCCATTGATTGTTAGAAGTCCACCAGTATGCCTAACTAAGCCTATAAGAGATCTAAGATAGGTAGATTTACCACTTCCACTAGGGCCAGTAATACACAATAGCTCACCTTTAGAAATCATCATATCTGGGTAGGAAATATTGACTTGGTCGTTTAAACTTACAGACCAATCCTTTGTAGCAAATGAGTTCACATTCATACCAGTCACATTCGACTGTAATGGTTTAAACAGCTTAACTAATACTTCATACATACGATCCAGTGAAATCAAGTGGGTTTGAAGCCAAGGGAGTATCCCTGCTAGGCTTGATAATGGGCCTACTAAACGGGATAAATAAAGCATTACAACAATCACAATACCTACATTACCGCTCTTTAACGCAGTGATCATGGCAATCAAAGGTATAATTCTAGCAATTAGATTAGGTATCCCCTCAAGCATAGCATTCCAAAATCCATATCTGGTTATGGCAGCCGTTAGCTTTTGAATTTGGTAACTATGCCTAGTAAGCCAAAAATATCCCATAGATGGTGGAGTCAAATCGTCTTGAAGAGAAACACCATTTCGAATGACCCTCCCAGCATTTTCATGTTCAATAGCATATATTCGACTAGCGGAGATAGCTCTAAGCGCTAGAATTAATGAAGTTACTAGCCACAAGGCAAGACAGGCAAGACTCACGTTTCCAGCAACTATACTTGCCTTGTAAGTTGCCACGATGGAGATTACAATAGTTCCTATATTTCCAATTGTAGCTGCAATGCTCTCATGCAAGAAATAAACAAGATCAGATTTTAACAACCATCTTTGAACTGCTGTTGAAGGATCAATAGTTATTTTGTCTGAAGTCTGTATTGAGCTTAGAAAAGACTTTGGAGTAACTAACTTATTTATTGTTGCATGAACCCACGCTCGAGTCCACAATACCAATACATCAATACTACCACAACTTAGAACAATTACACTGCTTGCTAATAAAGCTGTCAAAGCTGGATTACTTGACACGTCCAATATTTTCCATGCAAAATCCGGTAAAGAGATTGATTGTGCTGCTCCTTTTTGACCAATTGCCATGGTCGCATAGCCAACCAAAGAAGCTGCATACACATAAATATAAGAACTTAACCACCTCCCCAGAATAGACAAACCAATTGGTAACCAAGTCCATCGAATGAACTTCAATGCCCAAAACACACTTTCAACACGCGGAGCTTTAACATCAAGGTAAGTTCTCTGTAATCTTGGGGTTTTCGTATCAGCTTTATTCATCTATACTCCATACAGTTAATACCATAATTACGCTTTGTGCAACTAAAGGGTACTTGTATATTCTGTAAAGGTTTTTTTTAATATATCGATTGGTAGAATTAGCACTGACTTGCTATGCAAGGTTTTATATATATAGCCACGCCTTAAGCATCAATCTTTATTTGATTGTAACGAAGATATAACTTGTCTATTATGGGTTAACTCAAATATCTATAACCAAATATTTCTATTCAACCTCCTGAGTTGACCCAATATGCCTTTCTGGACTTTTCTGCCGATATTGGGCACATTTTGGCGTGAGATAACGATGTATATGTGCTGCCTCAGGTCTACTACTTCTATTGATGCCAGTGCCTCCAGATAGATATAGACCCACTGCCTGGATTTACCGATGACTTGAGCAATCTCTCGGATGGACTTGTAGCTGCCTTGTTCCAGGATATCCAGCAACCTGTGAGCATCCGCTATGCTGAAAGTCCAGCCCTTATTGTGCTGATAACCGATCCTGGCTTGGAAACGGTTGACTCGGACGTAGATGGGTGGATCATCTTCTATCTGCTTGATTGCCTGGCTTTGAAGCAGTTCTGGTATCAGGCTCTCAATAACATCAATGCTGACACAGGTCTGTTTGGATGTGAGCTCTGCATTGAAGGGACGATCATATTGATTGACGAAGTTGAGGATGAGTTCTTTGTCCGTCATGGTTCCCTCAATCCTCCAGATCTGCTTGGGAGACTACTTCAAGGTTATTGTATCTGCCTATCTCCTCTATTGAACGGATAAGCTTCATGGCTTTACGGACATTGCCGCAGGAGTGGAAGTGGACATATTCAACAATATCAGGCTGGAACTTGATCTCCAGGATCTCACTGCATAGCTGGGCAATATCCTTCTTTGATAAGTCCTGGAACTCATAGAAGAAGTTGCATCTGTCGAAGTAATACTCGTTGATCTGGTTGAGTCTGTCCTTGGCACTCTGCATCCCGACCAGGATCACTATCGCGGTGGTCTCATCCACGATATCCCTGATTGCGCCCAAGAGCTGGGGATGCCGGAAGGCATAGTCTATCTCATCAACCACAATGATCGTATCAGGATGATCTTCCAATAGCGATAAGCACATCTTGAAGAGGTCATTAGCCGTACCGTGGGGTATGTACTCTCCCATACCAAATCTCTTGTATAAGGTCAAAAGCAATTTGGACGCAAAGGTCTTGGGAGTGGTAGTTGCCTCGAGCCTGAGATAGAGATACCCCTGACTGAATGCTGTCCGGCTGGCATAGGTGGTCTTTCCCAGTCCCGGTCTGCCATACAATAGCCCAAGCCCCACCATCTCCAGCTTGGGCCGGGTCTGCAGATACTCGATGCATTTGTCTGCGGCTATTACGTTCTGAGTCCTAACCAGTGTTCCCTGTTTCATGTTATCCTCCTATTTGTTTATCCCGATGCGTTTGAGGAGTTCCGCTCTGGAGAGGTGTGCGAAAGGTGTTTGATTTTCCTTGGCCTCATCCGGTACTTGCTTATCATCAGACAGTTCTACTGTGTTGATGATCGTTTCCGCTGGATCACGATCTTCAACTTCTGTAACTGCATCACTGGTTGTTTCAATGGTAGTGACAGATCTATCTTCATCTGGTTGTTCTTGTTCCGCTAAGGCTCTTGGTTCGGATTTGTAATACTCTCTTGCTGTTTTACTGAAGGCAGTCTTCCAGGATATCGGTGTATCTGCATTGCTTCCTTGATAATCGATTCCGATCCTTTCGAAGGATTCTTTGATCTCCTGTTCGATTCTTTGTTCAATCGCTTCTCGTGCCTGTCTTTCTTTCTCTTTCGCATCCAACTTCTCCCGCTCTTCCGGACTCAGCATATCTGGATGCTTGGGCATTCTGTTAGTCATCTTCCGGATTAGTTCATCGATGATCTCGTTACTATCCCTGGGTGGGGCTTCCAGCATGGGAGGACTGCTGAACAGCGCTCTGGCACCCTGATCCTCAAGCTTCTCCTGCTTAGATGGGGAGTTGCCCAGTATCTTATCGACCGTCTTCTGCGTGTTCACCACCCACTTCTTGGCATTGCGCTCCTTCTCCCGCCTGATTCCTTTGATTTCTCTGTATTCCTTATTCAGTTCCTTGTGCGAGACCGCCTTATCCATCGAGACCTCGATAAAGGGATGCTGTGCCTTGCGGAGGGCTGCCTGGCAGATGAAGACATCGTTCTTGTCATAGACCACTATCCATCTGGCATCGCTGTAATCGAATCTGATGATGCAGGGCTGTCCCACATGATTAACCAGTTCCCGGTGCCAATAGACCTTCTTATCCAACCTGATGCCTTCCGCGCGGATGTTCTTGCGCTCCATCGCCATCATCAGGAAGTTGAGCTTGGAGATCTCGATTTGGCGGCTTTCCGCTATCCTGGCAGCACTAAAGACCTCATAGGGTGTGCGTCTGTTGAGCGAGGTATGCGGAGTCTCGCCATAACAGAACCTCACGTAGAAGGCGATCATCTGCATCGTTTCCTCAATGGTCGGTGGTTTACCCGTATAGAGCTTCTTAGCCCAGGCTTCGTTGCGATGCAGAACAGAGGGCTTATCGTCAATCGAGGCACCTCTGAAGGTGGTGATGAACCGCTCAAACTGCTCCTGGAAGGTCTTGAAGAAGCGTTCGATGATCTTGGCCTTGGCATTGTAGCTCTCAGCGAATCTCACTCCGATATTGAGCCGGGGGAAGATCCCTCCCAGTTCCTGGTTCAGGTCATGCTCTTCCCATCTCTCATGAAAGAGCTTGGCTCGGAAGGCCTTGCCGTTATCCAGATAGACATACTTGGGCAGCACTGCCATCGTTCCGCTATTGTTATCTGCGATCTGCGAGCAGTTGATGAAGCCATTGCGGAAGGCGGTCAGGATATGCTGGCTATCTTCGGTAAAGGCGAGTGATGCTCCCACCGGATAGCGGCTTGCCCAGTCCATCACCATGATCATCGTCATACGCTGGGCTCTACCGGTCTGGGGATTGAGAATATCGAAGGAGAGGGTATGTCCATCCGCCACCCAGACCTGTCCTACTTCCAGGCTGCTACCATCTCTCATAATGCTCTTGATGACATTCTCCGAGACAAACTTGCTGCCATCCCTGGCTTGATGCCACTCCGCCGGATGCCTGGCTGCCCATTCCTCACACCAGCGTCTGAGCGTCCGTTCATTGGCTTGGGATTCGATAATACCGTTTCTGGCCATCTGTTTGAGGTTGGTGATGGCGGAACCGATCTTGATGCGATTGGGGTTGAGCAGCAGATGCAGCAGGTACTGCTGTTCCTGATAGCTGATCTTGCGCTCTTTGTATCTGCCCTTGCTCTTGTGGATCAGGGCATACATATCGAAATTGGTCTCATGATAGACACGCAGCCATTCCCGCAGCGCCCTCTCTTTTCTGGGGCCTTTAAGGTTGTAGATCTCTGGTACCAGTCTCTTGCCATTATAGTCACTGGTGATCCGTTTCCAGGCCAATACCTTGGATTCCGCTCCATACAGCCTGCGAATCACTTCCTGGCAGAACCGGCCGTAGAGTTGAGCCTCTTCCTTGTATAACAGCCTTTCCTCTTCCACCGGAGCCAGGTCGAGAAAGTCACTGCCGAAGTCGATCACCACACCATTCTCCTTGGCTTCGTGGATCAGGGTAAGCTTGCGTTCGAACTCCAGATAGTCATCGTAGGTCTCATAGACTGTCTCGGACTCCAGGTTGTCTTCGGAACTATTTGCCTTGGCATTATACTGCTGGCTGTAGGCAAGCATGAAGCTGTTGTCGACAGCGGTAGATTCTCTATTGTTATTACCGTTACCATCAGCATCAACATCTCCATTCCCACTCACCTTACCAAAACCAGCCTTTAGCTCCGGTACCACTATGCACCTGCCACCGCTCTTGATCTCCAATTTCAAGCCCTGGCTTTCCATCAGTTCTTGCAGTTCATTCAGCTTGTTTCGGTATTCTCTCAGGAACTCCTCGGTTGGCCTACCACTATAGGGAAACATCTGAACCTCCTGCTGAATCCTTGATATTCGAAGTTAAATCTTTACCGTTATCATAGTAGACCAGGAACACACTGGGATAACTATGTACTCCCAGTTCGATCTCTTCCTCGAAATAGAGCTCCGGTTTGCGCAGGCTGTCTCTGAACCTGTCATATTCAGCCTGAATGATCTCTTCGGTGGCCAGAACAAAGGTCTTGATCGTGGCTCCGTTCTTGGTGGGGATCTGATGCTTGAGTGCGGTCAGCTTCCCTGCATCCACCATCCTTCTGATCGTCTTCAGATTCTTGTTCATCAGCATGGCAACCCTATCTATGGGTAACCAGATCAAATCGACTTTCATGTCCATGTCCAAGTCCTTCAAAAACTGCGACCCACTTGGACATTTCAGTTTGGAATCCTCAAAAATACGGTCAAGCGCTTGGACATTTTGGTCTCTCATCATAGTTATCAATGAGTTAAGCCTCATGCCCACCCCCGCTTGGACAGGGATACCCGCTTGGACATTGCCCCGATTCACCCGTTTCTGCACTTCCGATTGGCAGCGTTTCTTGGTAGTCATTCTACACCTCTCTTATGTATTTAGTAGGGTGCTAAGAACCACCAGCGCAGAATCTTGGGAAGTCCTTTCTGCGAGTTTGCCAGCTTTCTTACGCATTATCTGGCAATACCTTATCATCCGCCTGGGTCACAGTATGTACTTTAATATTGACTCCAAACCACCTTGCAGCAGAATGGCATCTGGAACTATTCTTGCAGCCGTGCGGATATAGTCAATAGCAAAGTTACTGTATGGAGACCATGATGAATAAACCGACTATCGGACAACGCCTTAGCTTGGTGATTAAGGCCATGCGCCTCAAAGATTATCAGTTTGCCAATAAGTATGGCATCTCCCGTGCCTCCCTATCAAGGTACAAGCTGAACGAACGCTATCCCGATCCGGAGTTCTTGGAGGCCCTCTCCAAGGATCAGATCAACCTCCACTGGCTCTTTACGGGTAAAGGCTCCATGTATGCCAGAGATGAGTTCCAAGAGCTTATCCAATCCAATCAAACACCAACAAACCATACAAATCCAGACACTCCAACCCCAGCCATCATCTCTCCAACCCTGCATCCCATCACCGATCAGGAATTCGATCCTACCAGATCTATCACCTTTCCTATCGTGGGAGAGATAGCTGCCGGACCTCCGATGGAGATCAGAGACGAGTGGAGTCAGGTGGGACAGATTCAATTACCGGTCTCATTCCTGCCCGGCAATCCCAAGCAATATACTGTCTTTCAAGTAAATGGACAGAGCATGGAGCCCGTGATCCAGCATCAGGACATCGTGGTTATCAAGAGTGATATGAGCTGGGAAAATGCGGATGGTAAAATTGCAGTTGTAAGGACTGACGATGGACTCACCATCAAGAAGGTGCAAATCGACCACCGCAGGCAACAGATTATCCTCCAACCATTTAATATAGACTACCCGGTTCTGGTTTTAGACTCAGATTGGAATTACGGAGCTTTCCTGATCGGCACAATCGCACTCCAATTGCGCTTTTTCTAGTTTCAAAGTTCCGATTTTCCAACTGCTCTTTCCAAACCCTGTCCAAACGCCTCGCTAATTTGCAGTAATAGTGTCAGCAAACAGTCCAAATACGTCCAAACAGGCGCTTGGACATTTCCAAAGCCAGTCCATCGTATCTTACCACCAATCAAAGCGTTATCCCCACTATCCCCTTGTGTCACTTCTTGCAGCTTTGGGTGTCAGTTTATATCAAGGATTTAATTTTAGAAAAGAGGATTATAGAAGAGTATTTAGCCACCGAGGGCACCGAAAACACCGAATGAAAAACTTTGAACTACGAACTCCCGCACTTTGAACTAAGAACTCCCGCACTTTGAACTTTGCACTCCCGCACTTTGAACTAAGAACTCCTGCACTTTGAACTAAGAACTCCCGCACTTTGAACTAAGAACTCCTGCACTTTGAACTACGAACTCCCGCACTTTGAACTTTGCACTCCCGCACCTTGAACTACGAACTCCTGCACTTTGAACTTTGCACTCCCGCACTTTGAACTTTGCACTCCCGCACTTTGAATTTCCCCTCTACAATTCTGTTTCCTCCTTACTATCTTCAGTGCTGCTGTGGCAGCGCACCTTGGAATTTCCCGCAGAGGCACCACGGTATCTCCACCACAGCTAATTAAGCAAGCAATAATTATCAGCCCTATACATAGGAACCGATTTTAGCAACATCCTCGATAGGGCAATTGATTATTATAGCGTTCTAAAGGGAGGGCTGTTATTTCAAAAGCAGCATTTTTCGGAGATGCGTTTCACCTTCTGCTATCAGAGAATAGAGATACACTCCGCTGGCCACAGAAATACCTTTATTATCTTTTCCATTCCAAACATATTGATAATCACCCGAGGGTAAATCGGCATCTATGAGGGTCTTTACCAATTGGCCTTTTTGATTGTAGATTTTTAAAATGGTTCTTCCGCTTTTTGCCAAGGTGAAACTAAGGGTAGTTTCGGGATTAAAGGGGTTGGGATAATTTTTATATAGCAAAGTAAGCGGCGTAACTGGAATATTGGGATCGTTATTAGCGGTAGCGGTTCCGCTGGTGATTAGAATATTATCCAATGTCCATCCCGGATCGGTTAAATCCACATCCGTGGAGGAATCGGTAAGGCGGAACCTTAAAAAAATGGACTGTCCAGCAAAGGCATTCAGGGAAACAAATTCCTTTCTGAAAGTATCCCACTGCCCCGATTTAGTCCAAATTTCCTGCCAATTAGTTCCATCGGTGGAAACCTCAACTCGGCAGGGGTCATAATTCCATTCTGTATAAAGATGAGAATCGAAAATTAGCCAGGTGTTATTGGTAGCTGGAATCTGAATTGACTGAATAGTTTTAATCCACACATCGCAATTCATATCGTAAAATCCGTTACCTCCAATGCTATCGGTGATGGCATATCCAGAAGCAGCAAGTTGATTTTGCACTTTCCAGGGTCCGTTAATTTCCCAAGCAGAACTTCCGTTCTCCCAGTCCTCAGTGAAAATCGTAGTGGAAGTACTCAGGTTATACTCTTTATGATTATGCCCTTCAATAAGATTAATTGTTCCCAGATAGGGAGTGTAGCCTTCAGCATAAATCTGGATAGGATATTCTCCTGCGTAAGTATTCAGATTGGCAAAACCGTTAACAAAAAGAGTATCAGGAAAAACATCACCGATTATGACTCGGGCAGAAATGGGCTCTGCATCACAGCGAACCCCTATTCTTAAAGTAGCTGCTGGTTTGGGTTCCAGATTTATCTGGATATTTGTCCAGCTCCCGTTATTAACTGTCTGATTATTAATAACCTTATCGTAATAACCCTTTTTACGAGCAATGACAGTGTAAGAGCCGCTTGCCAAGGGACGATAAAATTTTCCACTGGAAGCAAAAGAAGTTCGGGGACGAAACCAGGGCGCACTGTGTTGTTGAATAATAATTTCTGCTTCCAAAGGAACTCCTCCAGAAGAAACTGTTCCAGTTAGCATTGATGATGATGAAACATTGGTGCTGAACATTAAAGCTCTGTTTAGTAACCAGCGGACTCCATTGCTACAACGCTGAACGGTTCCAACCATAACTGTTGAATCCGGTTGAAGATCTCTGGTTCCGCATTCCACTATGAAAGCGATGGTGCCATATTGCTGATAAAGCCAATCGTGAAAGGCACCCTGACGACTCAAATTAGGATATGCTTGATAAGTTCCCGTGCCATCCTGTTTGAGAATTTGAGAAGCAAAACCTGTAGCAATAGAGGCAGTGAAATTTAGGTCGGGACTGGGACGAACATTTTTCCAGTTAAAAGGATAATAGGCCTTTTCCGATAAACCACCTCTGCGCGAAGAATGCCAGCAGACCGCATAAATAAATTTGTACTGCTCACATAATTGCTGAAAACCAATTATTTCACTTTCACTCATTGATGCAGGACCGCGGTAATAATCATATTGTTCATCTCCCACCGGACAATAAAGAGTATCACCATGCACCCAATTAAAGGCAAAATTGCGGTTTATATCTACACCGTCTATATCCCCACCGGTTACCGGATTAAAATCAAAAATGCCGTTGTTATTGTTATCCCTTTTATTTTTACGGTAAGAAACATCCAAATTTGCCGTAACTACATTATGCCCTTCCGGATTGAGAGTAGGAATAAACCACAAGTCAAGCTGAGAAATCCATTGCGAATAAGGTTGCTGATAGCGGTAAGTTAAAATTTCAGCAATATTAGCCATCGTAGTTTGCACTCCCAAAACTTCTTCCGCATGAACCTGACCAACAAAAAGTAAAGCAGGTTCAGATTCATCAGTTTCTACATTATCTGAAATTCGGATAGCATAAATTGGGATGTTATCCTGTTGAGAATGGCCAATTGTATATATCTTGGCTATATCAGGATGAGCTTGCTGATGATTCTGTAATAAAGTATATATTTGATCATAGGTATAATAACAAGAAGGTAGTTCTGCTGCTATAAAAACAGGCAAAAAAAGCAACAGGGTTAATATTATCTTTTGTGCTAATTTCATCGTTTGGATTCTCCTTGATTTTTCTCTCTTAGCAAATAATAATGCAATTTATGCTCCAAACAAGAAGAAAATAAAGATGCGAAACAATGAAAGTTCAAAGTGCAGGAGTGCAAAGTTCAAAGTGCGGGAGTGCAAAGTTCAAAGTGCAGGAGTGCAGGGGTGCTTAGTTTTTTAGTTAGCTGCGTGGCTGATTAAATCCTTTTTACCTCATACATAAATAATCTGTGGAATCTGTGTAATCTGTGAGAGGTATTTAAAGTTCAAAGTGCGGGAGTGCAGGGGTGCTTAGTTTTTTAGTTAGCTGCGTGGCTGATTAAATCCTTTTTACCTCATACATAAATAATCTGTGGAATCTGTGTAATCTGTGAGAGGTATTTAAAGTTCAAAGTGCAGGAGTGCAAAGTTCAAAGTGCAGGAGTTCGTAGTTCAAAGTTATTCTTTCGGTAACTTCGGTGATCTCGGTGGCTAATTATAAAAAATCCCTAAAATCCCTTTAATCCTGTTCATCCCAGACCTATTATCTATTTTTAATCTGTGAAATCTGTAATCTGTGAGAGACAATCCAAATTTCCCCACTTTTTGCATTGACATAATTCTGCCATCTAAATTTGTGGTATAAGTACGATTAAGATTTTCAAGGAGAAAAAGATAGATGAAGAAAGCAATACATCCTAAATACGAAATGGTAACCGTTACCTGTGCTTGTGGAAATACATTTCAAACCAAAAGCACTAAAGATAAATTGCAGGTAGAAATCTGCAATGCATGTCATCCTTTTTATACAGGTAAGCAGAAGATTATTGATACTGCTGGAAGAGTAGAGAAATTCAATAAAAAATATAATCTTAAACAGGAAAATTAGGGTTTTATACCCAGTTTACGCCATTTTATCCGTTTTCTGAAATCGGGGAAAATGGCGTTTTTTCTATCTTAGGAAGAAATATGTCTGAAAAGAAAGAAATTAGTGTAGGGGGCCAAGCTGTTATCGAGGGTGTAATGATGCGCGGTCCAGATCTTCTGGCAACTGCTATTCGCCGAAAAGATGGCAGTATTGAATTGTTAAAAACGCCCTTTGTCAGCATTACTCAGAAGAAGAAATTTTTGGGGCTGCCGATTATTCGTGGTTTTATTTCCTTAATTGAAATGATGATTATTGGAATTAAGACCCTCACTTTTTCTGCCAATCGTTTTGAGCTGGATTTTATAGCAGAAGAGAAAGCCAAGGGTAAAAAAGTGAAAAGTAAAAACAAAACTGCAGAACAAGCGGAAAACATCGTCAGTTATATAATTGCCTTTGGCTTAGCTTTTCTCCTGTTTGGATGGTTACCATATAAACTTGCTGATTGGGTTCATCTTTCGCGGCAGGATTTTCTGTTTAATGTCTTTGCTGGAGTAATCAGGATAATATTCTTCGTACTATATGTTTATTTGATTTCCCTGATGAAGGATATAAAAAGGTTGTTTCGCTATCATGGAGCTGAGCATAAAAATGTAAATGCCTATGAACATAACAGTCCTTTAATAATAGATAAAATTAAGGAATGGTCTACTATCCATCCTCGTTGTGGAACGAGTTTTATCTTTTTTGTGTTATTAATCAGCATCCTGATCTTTTCCATTGTGGATACTTTAGTTTCAGCTTTTATTTTGCATTCTCCAGTTCCAGTTTATTTACGCTTAGCATATCATATTTTACTGATGCCGTTAATTTCGGGTGTTTCTTATGAAGTGCTGAAATTCTCAGGAAAAAATCTAAAACATCCTATCGTAAAACTTTTAACCGTTCCTGGGATGGCTTTACAACATATAACTACTCAGCCACCTGATGATGAAATGCTAGAAATCGGTTTAGTTGCTATGAAGGCTGCTCTGGATATGGATATAAGTGATCATAATGTAAAAATCGTGGAGGAATAACACTCTTGCTACCTCTCGAAAAATTACAAAGCCTGGAAAATGAACTGAATGAAATGCAGGAACAAATCAGCGATCCTGCTTTGATCAATGATACTAAAAAGTACCGTGATTGCTTGCGCCGCTTTAAAGAACTAAAAGAAATTGATTCTGCCTGGAAACATTATCGGAAACTGGAAAAACATATGGAAGAAGTGAAGGAACTGGAAAAAAGCGAAAACGATCCAGAAATGCTAAATCTAATTAAAGATGAAGAAAACTCTTTGCAAAACCAACTTGAACAGGCAGAACTAAAATTGCGCGATTTGCTTATTCCCTCTGATCCTAATGATTCCAAAAATGCCATTGTGGAAATTCGGGCAGGAACAGGTGGAGAAGAAGCTGCTCTTTTTGCTGCTGATTTATTTAGAATGTATAGCCATTATGCAGAAATGAAAGGCTGGAAACTGGAAGTGATCTCAATGAACGAAACCGAACTGGGTGGCTATAAAGAAGTTGTTTTTCAGCTTAGCGGTAAAGATGTATATTCCTATATGCGTTTTGAAAGCGGGGTACATAGAGTGCAAAGAATTCCGGTAACAGAATCCTCTGGTAGAATTCATACTTCTGCTGTTACTGTGGCTGTTTTACCTGAAGCAGAAGATATAGATATAGATATCCAGGATAGTGATTTGCGCATAGATGTCTATAGAAGTACAGGGCATGGTGGACAAAGTGTTAATACAACTGATTCCGCAGTGAGAATTACTCATCTGCCTACAGGAATTGTGGTTACCTGCCAGGACGAAAAATCGCAGATTAAAAACAAAGCTAAAGCCTTAAAAGTGTTACGCAGCCGTTTACTGGATGCTGAGATAAGCCGTCAGGAACAAGAAATTGCCAGAGCTAGAAAAGCTCAGGTCTCAACCGGTGACCGCAGTGCAAAAATCCGAACTTATAATTTTCCACAATCCCGAGTTACAGATCATAGAATTAACTTGACAAGCTACAATCTAGATTCCTTTTTGGCAGGAAATATAGAAGAGTTTATTCAGGCTTTACGAATTGCCTGGAGAAACGAGAAGGTGAATACATAAATGGCAGTGGCTCAGATTGTTCTGATCCTGATCGTATTACTTTTTTTTCTGGTGCTTTGTTTTTTCTTTGCTGGCTTGGAAACGGGAATGCTTTCTATAGACCAGATAAAATTGGAACAAGAAGCCAAAAAGAGTAAAAGCAAAGCTGTTCTTTTGCAGTTTGTCCGTCAACCCGATAAATTTTTAGGTACCACTTTAATTGGTAATAACATTGCTAATGTGATTATTGCCTCTCTTTCTACCTATTTAGCAAATCGACTCTTTGCCCCTGTCTTTGATGCTCGATACACTTCTTTGGTAGTAGGGATAGTTGTGCTGATATTTGGAGAAATGATTCCCAAAACTATTTTCAGAGATAATGCCGAAACGCTGATCCCTTTGTTTTTTCCTCTATTGCAATTTTTCTATTATCTGCTGAAACCGTTGGTAATGATAGTTACCTGGCTGAACAATTTCTTGCGGAAATTGCTGAAACTGGAAGAGGGATATCAGTACGATTATTTAACAAAGGATGACCTCTCCTTTCTGCTTTCCCAAACCGCTATAGATGAAACAAACGATCACCAAATTGAGATGATTGAAGATGCCTTGGATTTTACAGAACTGGATGCCAGAAATGTTATGGTTCCTCGTACAGACATTGTTGCCATTCAAGATAAAACCTCTCTATCTGAAGTAGCCAATATTGCTCGTAAAGAAGGTTTTACTCGCTATCCTGTATATTGTAACAACATTGATGATATAATCGGAATTCTTATTATTTATGATATTCTGAAACAGGATTGCTCTCCTGATATGACTGCAGGAGATATTATTCACGAACCTCTCTTCGCTCCTGAAAATACAGATCTGGATGTCCTTTTGAAAGAAATGCAAACTAAACAACGCAGTATGGCTATTATTGTTGATTCCTTTGGAGGAACAGCCGGAATTGTTACTATGGAAGATATCCTGGAAGAGATCGTTGGTGATATTGAAGATGAATATGATACCGATGAAGATGAAAACTCTGTTCAACAAGTTGGACCAAAGACATGGCTGGTTGCCGCTGATACTGAAATTGATAGATTGATAGATGATTACGGTATTCAATTGCCCGAAGGCGATTATGAAACAGTTGCAGGTTTAATTTTAGACCGCTTGGAAAAAATCCCGCATCAGGGTCAGGTAGTTAATGTTCCTCCTTATACTATACAGGTTTTACAGGCAACTTCAAAACAGATTATAAAGGTTAAAATACATAAAATAAATTAGATAGAGGTTCAATTATGAAACTGATGGAATGTGTCCCCAATTTCAGTGAAGGAAGAGACAGCTCCATTCTAAATGCTATTGCAGCAGCTATTAAAAGTGTTAAGGGAGTGGTTTTATTGGATATGGATCCGGGCGCTGATACAAACAGAACTGTTTTTACCATAGCTGGAGAACCCGAAGCAGTTGTGGAAGCAGCTTTTCAGGCAATTAAAAAAGCCGCTGAACTGATTGATATGAGTAAACATAAAGGAGCTCATCCCAGAATGGGAGCTACCGATGTATGTCCCTTCATCCCAATTTCGGAAATGACGATGGAAGAATGCGTAGAATATGCAAATAAATTAGGAAAACGAGTTGGCGAAGAACTTGGCATACCTGTTTACTTATATGAATATGCAGCCACTAAAGAAGAATGGAAAAATCTGGCTAATATCCGCAGCGGGGAATATGAAGCACTATCTGAAAAAGCTAAAGACCCATATTGGAAACCCGATTTCGGTCCCCATACTTTTAATGCCAAAAGTGGAGCTACAGCTATTGGAGCGAGAGAATTTCTAATTGCCTATAATATAAACCTCAATACTCGCGACAAGAAAAAAGCAAGTGAAATAGCTCAAATAATTCGCGAAAGCGGAAGAGCAGCAAGGGATAAAAATGGTAAACTGATGAAAGATGAAAACGGAAATACCATCTATATCCCTGGCCTATTTACTCACTGTAAAGCTGTTGGCTGGTTCATTGAATCCTACGATCGCGCTCAAATTAGTATAAATCTTACCAATTATAAAATTACCCCTCCCCATCTGGTTTTGGAAAAAGTACGCGAACTGGCCAGCGAAATGGGCATTCAAGTTACTGGCAGTGAACTGGTTGGCTTAATCCCTAAAGCGGCTATTTTAGAAGCTGGAAAATTTTATTTAAGTAGAATGAACGAAAGTACCGGTATCCCCGAAAGAATGATTATGCAAACAGCAATTCAATCTATGGGCTTGGCAGAATTAGCTCCCTTCGATATAGATAAAAAAGTTATTGAATATGCCATCTCCAGAAAAGATCGATTGGTAAACCTGAAAGTGGATGCCTTCTGTGATTTGCTTTCTACTGATGAACCCGCTCCCGGAGGTGGAAGCGTTGCTGCTCTTTGTGCATCTATGAGTGGAGCTCTTTCTGCGATGGTTGCAAATCTTACTATTGGCAAAAAAGGATATGAAAATGTGGCTAAAGAAGCTATGGAACTAGCCCCTATTGGACAGGAAATAAAAGAAAAGTCGCTGGAAGTGATTGATAAAGATACAGATGCCTTCTTCACTATGATGGATGCTATGCGTTTACCCAAAAAAACCGAAGAAGAAATAGAATTTCGCAAAACTCAAATTGAAAAATGCACTCAAGCTGCAATTAATGCTCCTTTGGAAACTATGCACTTAGCAATGTCCGCTGCCGAACTTGCCTTAAAAATAGCTAAAATTGGTAATGCCAATGCTCTTTCCGATGCTGGAGTGGCTGCTTTAACTGCAAATTGCGCTTCTCAAGCTGCTTACTATAATATCCTGATTAATCTTCCCGGAATTGCTGATGAAAATTATATACATAAAATCCACGCCGAAGCAAAAGATCTGCTGGAAAAATGTAATTTGCTTTGTGATAGCGTAGAAAAAGATGTTTTGGCTAAGTTAATGGGTGAAAAAGTGGAAAGGTGAAAAAGTCGGGAAGTCGAGAAGTCGAGAGGTCGAAAGGTCGAGAAGTCGAGAGGTGAAAGCCACGATTTAATTTGTGGAAAATAACCTTCTTTATAAGGAGTCCTCACTGCCAAACGAGTTATAGGTATGTTGGAAACTTGGTAAGGACTCTATCTTTATATAAATACTCCATTACTTTTCCTAACCTAATAAATCTATCTTTTCCCTTATTTTTTCTCTCTCTGATACACAGTTCAGCTATTTTAACTTTTTCTAATTGCTTGTTGGAGAGGTAAGCCCAATTTTCAAGAGTTAAAAGATGAACGAAAAAGAGGGTTTTAGGACAGCAAAAAAAGGTAAAATCCAGATAAAAACACCGAATATGATCGAATACTTCTCCCTTTTAGTTAAAAAATCATCGAGATTGTGTCCTTATCGCTAATTGTTCAATATTCTTTGTTTGTAGATTTCGGATACTTTTTGCAGAAAGTCCTCTTTATTATCATAACGCATAACACTTCTTGCCGAAGGAGAAGGCAAAATATCAATCTTTATTTCTCTTTGAACCCCGCTTTTTAGAATTAGCTTAGTTTGGTTTTCGTCCATTTTCACTAAATCCAATTTTTCTTTTTGCTGGAGGTAGTCCACTAACCAATAATGAACTCTGTTTCTGCTGGTGCAGAGAATTTTATTGAGGGTGGGACGGCTATACAAAATTGTTAAAATATCCTGATATTTTAAAACTTTCAGTTTATAATCCTCTGCGCTGGTATCCTTGCGTATAAATTTCAAGAGGATATCTGCCATTGCCAGCTTATTTTCGGCTAAGAAGCTTTGTAAAAAATTAACCTGATAAGCAGTTCTTTTTATTCTCTCGTCTTGCCTAAATCTTAATTCCGAAATACAGTTTATTGATTCTGGTTTTAGAGCCAAAAACAAAATATCCCAAAGCAAATTGCTGTTGCTGCCATAGTAGTAGTCAATATCCTTATTTTTAAGATCATTGATATATCCTGTGCAAAAACGATAGGGAGGAGCACTTCCCAGAAGTAAAACTTTAGCTTCTTCAGGCAAGAAAGGTTTATAGGGATGGGTTTGTATGGTTTCCATATATCAAAAAGTGATTAATCTATAGTCTCGTCTTCGTTAATAATTTCATCTTCCGGTAAAGGTAAATCGGGGAGAGCTGCCATTCTTTTTTTCCTGATTCGCCAGGCGATAAATAAAATAATCGGTAAAAGTATAGCCAGAAGAGCATTAAAGCTCCAAAACAGATATTGATAACTTAACCGCTTGGTATATTGAGAATATTCCTTATGAAAATCATATAGTGTAGTTCTGTAAGCACGGACAAAGCAATCGGTGAAAGATGCCTTAGTTTTTTTTCTCTGATAGCTCGCTGCCAGTTCCCAAAAATCCTGCCATTCCTTTGGTTTTTTTTCACTCATATAGCGAACAGCCATTGCCGAAGATAAATAGAATAAAGACCAATCTTCTTTTTTTTCTGGATAGCTATAACTGAGCCGAAACAGATCACTTTTTTTCCCCAAAAAACTCTGTTCCAAATAATAGATAAACTGTTCAAAACCTACCTGCTGAGCATAATGCGTAGCCATCCCTTCATGAAACCATAAAGGTGCCTGTTCATAAATTTGCTCCAGATACCAATGAATATATTCATGCATCAAAACCTTGCGATGATTTTCTTGAATTGAAGCAAGAGGACGCACATAGATTCTTTGTTCTGACCCACTATAGAAAGCATCACTAAATTCCACTATTTTTGCCTTCCCTAAAGAAAGAGTTTGATAACTTGTATTATTTTCAATCAGGTAGACAGGCGCAAGCAGATCAAGATATACTCCTATATTCATCTGAAAACTATCAATATTATCATCTAAGGACTTCAACATTGTTTCCAAAGGAACGGAAATTGGACTTTCTGCATATATAACAAGATTATTAGTTTTTAGCTGCAGGGTGTAGTTTGCATAAAGGTATCCCGCAATCAATAACGAAAGCAAGATAAAAAAGCGCTTTAGCAATTTCTTATTCCTTTCATTTGTTACAGCAATTCCTTTCTGCTTCTGAAGGAATAACATAAAAGCAGAAAAAAGGACATAGCTAGATGCCCCTGATCAGGAAAGGTCTTCTTTGCGTAACAACTCGTAATATTTCGTGCTGTCCTTTTTCGCTACATTTCCTTCTGGAATTTGCGTTATCCGGATTTCGTGTTCCGCATTATAAAGCCGAAAAATAATAATATCACCAGCTTTAATTATCGTGGATGCCTTTGCTGGTTTTCCATTAACTAACACCAGGTTTTTATCGCAGGCATTTTTAGCTATGGAACGGGTTTTAGTTAGGCACAGTTTATTCAGCAATAGATCCAGGCGCATCGTCACTCCCTGCAGAATTTAAAATATCCTTAATCCGGATAGCGATATCTTTTATTTTGAATGGTTTCATAATATAATCTCGAATACCGCGTTGTCGAGCTTCTTCCATAGAAATTAGGGTGGTAAACCCAGTGCAGATTATTATTGGAATATCGGGTTTTATAGTCATCAGTCTTGCAGCAAGATCAACACCATTAATGTAAGGCATCGTAGTATCAGTAACAACAATATCTACAGCATCAGGATTCTTACTAAAAAATTCTTCTGCTTTACGCGGGTCGGTAAATCCTTCCACTTTATAACCTAAGCGCATCATCCCTTGTCTAAAAACAGAAACTAAGCTCGGTTCATCATCTACAAACATTATACATTCAGTTCCGCTGTAGTCAATTTCGTCTACAATTTCTTCAGTGCTATCCTCCCGTCTCTGTTCAGATGTATATAAAGGTAAATACACATCAAAAGTAGTTCCAAATCCGGGTTCACTTTTCACTCTGATAGCTCCATGATGAGCCTGAATAATACTATGTACAATGGAAAGCCCCAAACCAGTTCCATCTGTAGCACCTTTAGTAGTAAAATAGGGATCAAATATGTGGTCTATGATAGAAGGTTCTATTCCCGTACCATTATCACTAACCGATATTTTCAAATATTGGCTTTGTTCCAGTTCCGGAAATGCCTGCATATCACTACTGCGAAATGAAACATTTTCTACGGATATTTCGATCAAGGCATCATCTCTTTTTAAAGCTTGCATAGAGTTTGTACCAAGATTAATCACTATTTGATGTATTTGGCTCGGAACCGCAAGCACAGAACTTTTATCAGTTTTATAATCTTCTTTTATTTGGATAGAACGCGGCATATAGGACTTCAGAAAACGGACTGATTCTCTTACATGATCAACCAAATCAATTACTTCTGTTTTAGATTCTTCCTGACGGGAGAAAGAAATCAGCTGTTTAATCATTTCCTTAGCTCTGGTGGCAGATTTTAAAACCTCAAGTAAATTCATCGCGGCATCGCTTTCAGGAATAAGATCATCTGCAGCCAATTCTGTATAACCAACAATTGCACTTAAGATATTATTAAAATCGTGTGCAATACCTCCAGTTAATCGTCCCAGCGCTTCCAACCGTTGAGATCTTTTCATTTGTTCTTCTTGCAAAATTTCATAAGTAACATCTTTACAGCTGGCAATTATACTGGAAAGGCGTCCCTCATCATCAATAACAGGTTTCACAATCATATCTAAAGTAGCTTTAGAGCCATCTTTCCTGGTTAAATCAACTTTTCCCCGCCAGGGCTGTGAAGAACGAACACGCATCCAAGATTGTTTCATATTCCATCTTTTACTCGATTCAAAAGGAAGAAATTCGAAGGGTTTATCGATCAAATCAATTTTACGAAAGCCGATAATTTTCTCAAAAATGGAATTTACATATTTAATATTTCCTTCCGGAGAAAAGATTATAGTGCCTTCTCCGGCTTGTTCAATTGCCTGAATTAGGATTTTAATACTATCATCTGTCTGCTTCTTATGCAAAGCAAAGGCAATTTGTTCAGAAACAGATTCCAACAGCAACTGATCTTCTTCATCATAGAGATTTGTTTTTGTGTATGACTGAACTACTAACGCCCCGATCACATTCCCGGAGAGGATTAAAGGAATCCCCAAAAAGTTTTTGCATTCAACTCCATAAGCTCCAATTATTTTAACTCTATCCTGAATTTCGTCAGCATCCAAAAGCAAAGGTCTGGCTTCATTAATTATCTGAGCCGTTAGAGATTTACTGTCATCAGCCACAACCGGAGAAGCATTTTCTTCCATTTCATCAACCAGATAAGGGAAGGTAATCATATTGTTTTTCCCATCGTATAGAGCAATATAGAAATTTGTGGCATCAATAATCGTTGCTAAGGAATCGTGGATAATATGAAAAAGTTCATCCAATGACTCAGTAGTATTAACTGCATGGCTGATTTTATGAAGAATAGCAGTAATTCTTTCAGAACGATAAGCCGGAGTGAGATCTGTAGAAATAAAAGCATACAGAGTTACATCCTTTGTAGAAATTGGCATCAAAGTGTGTTTGCGGGCATATACTTTATGGCGGCTATCCAGAAAGGAGAATTGTGCTTCTCGGGGTCTATCCTGATGTTCGGAAATAACTCTTAGTACCTTTTCTTTGCTCAATTCATAACTGGTTTCGTATGTAACTTTCTTGCCAAATTCCTCATAAACATCCCACAGATATGAACCGATTATTCTATTTACGGGTATACCAAGATGTTCTCCCATTGTTTCATTAGCCATCATAATCGTACCAGAATTATCAAGCAACAGCATTCCTTCC
>Ga0209606_1001080_pt1 | contig 36255 bp, 29 predicted proteins | sample AD_UKC057_MetaG_FD_184412 | JGI IMG/M metagenome (GOLD analysis project Ga0209606, IMG submission 184412) | Active sludge microbial communities of municipal wastewater-treating anaerobic digesters from USA - AD_UKC057_MetaG (SPAdes) (version 2) | ecosystem: Engineered > Bioreactor > Anaerobic >...
CCAGAAGGGCGAATTGTCATTCGCCCCTACACCCGACCCTGCCCCCGTAGCGGCGAATAACATTCGCCGTCAGAACAGGGCCTGCATCAACCCGCCATGCCGAGGGCGTTCAATAGCGTGTCCAGTTCGTCGAAATCGATCTGCTGGGCGCTGTCCGACAACGCATGCGCCGGCTGCGGATGAACCTCGACCATCACGCCAGACGCACCCGCCGCGATGGCCGCGCGGGCGAGGGGCAGCACCAGATCGCGACGCCCCGATGCGTGGCTGACGTCCACAACGACCGGCAACCTGCACGACTGCCGCAGGATCGGCACGGCGCCGATGTCCAGCGTATACCTGGTCTCACGGGCAAACGTCCTGATGCCGCGCTCGCACAGGATGATCCGATCATTGCCCTGCTGGGCGATGTACTCGGCCGCCAGCAGATACTCATCTATCGTGGCCGCAAAGCCGCGTTTCAGCAGAACCGGCATCCCGGTCGCGCCAACCGCCTTCAACAGTTCGTAATTGGCCATATTCCGCGAGCCGACCTGCAGGATGTCCACCGACGCAGCCGTCCTGTCGACCGAGCGCGTGTCCGTCACCTCGCTGACCACGACGATTCCGGTTTCCTCTCGCACTTCGGAAAGGATTCGCAGCGCCTCGTCGCCCAGTCCCTGAAACGAATAGGGCGACGTCCTGGGCTTGAACGCGCCGCCACGCATAAACCCGACGCCCCGGGCGACCAGATGTCGGGCCACCTCGAACGCCTGCTCGCGACTCTCGATGGCGCAGGGCCCCGCGATCAGCACCGGTTCACGACCGATCACGTGCCCCCGAACATCGATGACCACATCAGCGGCGCCACCGGCCCGCGACACCCGAAGGCCTTCGATACCGGCTGCCTGCATGCTTTCCAGCGAGGCCCGGAAGATCTCCTTGAACAACTGACGGATCACGTCGTCCGAAAACGGGCCGCGGTTTCGCGCCACGACATCGTCCAGCATCTGCTTCTCGCGACCTGGGCAGAACATCCCGATATCGTTTTGTTCCTTCACCCGCTTGACCTCGAGCACCAGTCTGGCACGCTCGTTCAACAGGTCCAGAATCCGACCGTTGACCTGGTCAAGTTGGCCACGCAAGGCCGCAAGCTCGCCGCAATCAGTATCTTTCATCCGTGCCCCGCTAGAATATCGACCCCGAACACATCTCGTGACACCGCTTCTCGCAGTTGCTGCGAGTGTCGTTGTTCATGGCTCCGTAGGACTCGTCGACGAGCGCCTGCGGCCCGGCAGGACAATCCTTCAGGCAATCACTGACACGCGCCTGACACTCGGGAGGAACATGAATCGGTACGCACGAAGCGGCCGTCATACACGCCACAGCCAGCATAATCGGCAGCAAACGCATCGGGGCCTTCCTATTCGACCAGGGCGGGTTCTGCCACCGCGGCCGGGTCATTACCGAAGAGTTCGTTCAGATTATATCCACGGAAGGTGTTGTCAGGAATCGGCTTTTCCCCGTGCGCAAGCCAGAACATCCTGTCGCCCGGCTTGAAAACGATCGAGTAGATCGCCGCGTTGACCGCAATCGCGCCACCCGTGGTGACGTCGAACGTGCCCTTGGGATACTCGGTCATCGTCTGCGGGTTGTAGCGGTCGCGCAACACCGATGCCGCCTCGGCCACACCGACATGCCCGTACAGCTTGTCGGTCCTTTCGGTCTCATACGCGGGGTCCAGCAACTGACGAAGGCGACGGTACCGCAGATACGTCGAGGAATCCGGTTCCTTCTCGTCCTCGTAAGGGGTCATCTGCTCCACCGTGAAGTGGTTCGTGATGAAGTTCACCCCATCGTCGCCCAGTTCCTCGTAGTAAAGATGAGTCGCCGTCATCTGAAACACGACCGCGCGTTTCTCGTCGCCCGAGGCCACCATCATGTTCTCGGCCGTCATCCGGTCGGACGTGGTCACGTAATCGATCACCTCGTCTATCGTAGAGAAATGGGACAGCATGTAGTTGACCGTCTGAACGGTGGAGCGACCCACTCGATCCAGGTCGTTCGGCGACCCGTTTTCGTTCGTGGCGATCGACAGACCTGCCGCGTTCATGCCGTTGTAGGCCGCCACGTTCCCCGGGAACCCCACGACCACATACGGGATCTGATCTGTCGGCGCGCGAACGATAACAACCGGATATTCCAGCAAAAAGGACATGTCACCCCAATCAAGGTTGCGTCCGTGGATCAGTTCGCCATCGGTCGTGGCCGGCCCGACAGCCGCGAACTGCGAGCACTGCAGCAGTCCGGCCTCGAAATAATCCAGCACGACCTCGCCGTACGCAAGCGCCATGCAGCGGTCCATGGTCCAGCCGTCCTCGCCGGCGACATCAACCATGCCCTCGCATTCGTCGATTATGTCGGGATAGCTCTGGACCATCGCTTCGTCCAGAAAGCCGAATTCACGCGCCACGACTTCCAGAGCGCCAAGTTCCAGATTGGATTCCAGAAACGCCACGCCCGCCTTCAGTTCGTCGTTCAGGAACGTCGCATGCTGCTGGCCCATCTCGAAAGCGGTCCCCTTCAGCCTGACGATACGCATCCCGTCCCGCACCTCGAGCCCCGGTTCAAAATTCACCGTCCAGGTTTGCGGTTCGGCGACATCAGCCGCCACATCGGCCACCACATCGGCCGCAACATCGGCCGCAACATCCTCAGTCACCTCGCCCCCGGAACATGCAACCGCGGTCATCGCAATCAACGCCACAACAGTCCAAACGCGCATCGCCCAACTCCAACAAGCCTGGAAACCGGATCATAACCGAAAAGCAGGCCGAATAGCGCCCGTCGAACCCAATTTTCCGTGCCTGTTTCGAGGCAGGGCCAACGATGTGTGAATTGACCGAAAACAGGAGGATAGCGAGTCAGTAATTCCAGATCAGGACTTCATCGACGGGGATCGACCGGTCCGACGCCTGACGGGTTATGCTGCGGCGGGCCGGAACCACCTTCACATTGAAACCTTTGTACAACTCGACCAGTTCATCGGTATGGTGGTTCGACAGCAGAAAGCGCACGCCTTTCGCGTCAAGGCGGCGTGCGGCGTGGGCCAGACGGATCTGGTCGTCGAACGTGAAGCCTTCCCTGGCGTAGGATGTGAAATTGGCCGTCCTGGTCAGCGGAACATATGGCGGATCCAGGTAGACGAAGTCGCCGATCGCAGCCTGATCCAGTATCGTCTCGAAATCCCCGTGTCGAACCGTTGCGTTTTGCAGCGCCTCGCGACAAGCGGTCAAGGAATCGACATCGAATATGCCAGGGTTGACATAGCGTCCCAGGGGAACGTTGAAACCACCGGACGAATTGACTCTGTAAAGCCCGTTGAAGCAGGTCTTGTTCAGATAGATCAGGTGCGCGGCCCGTTCCACTTCGGACAGCGGTTCCTGATTGAAACGCCGCCGGGCCTCGTAGAACTGATCCGGCCCGTGCGCGGTCTTCAACGCGGTCAGGGCTTCAATCAACTCGGGCAGACGATCACGCACCACGACGTATGTGGTGACCAGATGCGGATTCGCGTCGTTGAGCAGGGCGGGCCCAACCCGCCCCAGGGACGCGAGCGCGAAAAACACCGCTCCGCCGCCCACGAACGGCTCCAGATACCGTTCAAACCGTTCCGGCGCCAACGCCATGATCGGTTCCAGCAGCTGTGTTTTTCCCCCCGCCCACTTGAGGAAAGGGGAAACCTTCTTGGTCGGCTCCATCATCGACTCAAACATCCAACCCGAAGAACAGCCTCAGCCAGGATTCAAGGTCTTCCAACTCCACAACCTTGCCCGTAGAAAACAGAAACGAGCGCATGTTAGCAGAAAAGCCATCACCGGATATCACAATGATTCCTCGAATCGGCCATGCGTCGATGTCTTCGACGATCGCGGGAATCTTCTCCTCTGCGGACCCACCTACACCTTGAAACTTGCATTCGACTCCAAGACGCAACCTTGTCGCGGGATCGGTCAATACAACGTCTATCATCCTGACCGCACCCCATATCCGCCTTGCCACTGACACTTGACGCATGGTCTGTAAGCCAAGTTTTTGGGCCACTTGGACAACCTTGTCCTCAAGCTCCTTACCGTTGTTAGGCGCAGTACCTTTGCCTGCCATATGATTCCTCCGAACCGGCGTTTCACCACTCGGACGCCAGTTCCTCGAGTGTCACCGGGCCGATCAGACCGGTGGCGATAACGGTGTCCTTCTTATCCTCGAACTGGGCCGCGGTCGGGTCCTTGGCAAGGCCCAGGCCGACCAACCGGTTGCGAAGCGGCGGAACCAGCATCACGACGACCTGGTTTGGCCCGCTGACCACGCTGCTGGTGACGTCGATTCTGAACGGCTCGGCGATGACCGGGGTCGCGCCGACGCCGTTGACCGATACCAGCACCGCTCCGTGAACCTGGCCGAGGTCAAGATAGAACGAACGACGCATCGGAGTCGGAACGTCGAACTCGTACGGGTCAAAGGGGAAATCGAACGTGGCAGTGTAAACGCCGCCACTGGACGAGTACTTCAGTTCCGGAATGTCGCGCCAGTCGCCAAGGGCGTCCGTCTGCTTCTCGAACTCCCCGCCAGTCACGTCGTCGCCCGTGACAGACAGCGACCAGTCGGTAATCACGAAGTCATCCACCGCCGGAGTCCGGACCGGAGCCGACGCGAACCTTTCGGCACTGTCGGCCGGGGCATCAAATCCGCACAGGACGATGCTGGATGTCCATGCCATGACCGGCAATTCGAAGTCTCCGCCCGCCCGCACATCCAGGGCGGCAACCGAGCCGTCCATCGGGTCCAGAACCATCCCGTCCGCGCAGTCGACGTCCGGCGTGACGACCACCGTCTGATCCTGGTCGGACGGATTGCGCACGAACCAGATGCGTCCGCCGTCGACGTCGCGCGCCATGGTCCTGACAGTAGCCCCGCGTGACGAAACGTCGAAGGCGGGCCTGCAACCGGCGGTCATCAGGCCGGCCGCGAAACCTTCGGCGCTGAACAGCTGTGGATTGGCCTGACTGTCGGCTGGCGGGATCTGAACGACCGGCACGAAAGACACGTTCGGCAGATCCTTCATCGATTCGAACGCGGCCACGACCGCGGCGTCGCCGGCCACATGATCCGCAAGTCCCGGCTGACTGACCGGGGCATCGCCCAGCACAACCACGGGCAGTCCCGCTGCGGCCATCGCCGCGAGACTTCCGGCAGCCTCAGCCGACATCCATGGGGTGCGCATCACGACAACGGCGCCATAGGACGCGTCCGCCGAAACCAGGCGGCCGTCCTTCACGGTTGCCCTGGACAGCACGTCGTCGTTCGTCCACTCCCACGTGTATCCCAGATTCTCGATTTCAGACAGGACGGGCCATGCCGCGCCGACCCACCAGGTCGCATCGGAAGGCTTGAAGCCGCCGAACAGCCCCTGAACCAGGCCCAGCATCGAATCCTGGCCCGTGGCGTTTTCGTCTCCGAACTGACCCTTGAACAACGCCTCCTGATGATCACGCAGGGACACCAGGGACGCGGGCACTCCCATCCACGGGTAGTAGACCAGCACATCGGCCCGCGGCGTTCCCTGCCTGAGCATGTACTGGACACGCGCCACATACTGGTTCATCCGATTCATGAACGGCCAGAACGGGTTTGCCTCGGACATGTTCTCGGAATATGTGCCCAGCCCCGAAAACGGCGATGAAAACGCGTGCCAGTCGGTGTCGCCGTACTTTTCCAACCCGGTCTGGTATGGAAATCCGTGATAGACGACCGAGTTGACGCCGGATGAAAACAGCTTGTCCAGCCAGGCCCGCATCTTGGTCGGCGTCGTCATGTAGTCGCGTCCCGCCGAAACCAGTGATTCCGCGGACACCGTCGGCCTGCCATACTGATGGGCGCCCGAGGCGACCACCTTCAACGCGAGTTCAGTGCCACCGGCGTACAACTGCTCGGTCTCGGGCACGTCGGCCATGCCGGCCGCCCTGATCGAGTCCACCTGCAGGCCGTAGGGCTGGATTCTGAACCTCAACCCGTTTTCCGAGGCCCAGCGGACATTGCCCCCGACGTATCGCTCGATGAAAAGGTCGGAAACTGTCTGCTGGTAATCGCGCGCCACGCGTGAATCCAGTTCACCGAAACCGAATGGGCAACGGTTCGCGATTCCCGCGCCGTCGAAAATATTGTTGTCGGCCCCGGGCGCGACCACCGCCGGCAACCAGGGACGCAGGTCGTATCCTCGCCTGGTCTGAAACTCGGCAAAAAAATCGTCGGTGAAGTGACGCTCGGTTTTCAGCTCGAAGCTGTCGACGAAGACGCCGCGAATCGCCCCGCCGAACAGGTCATCAAGCCCTGCCTCGACTCCGCACAACGCGTCGTTGGTCGCCCTCACCGCCGTCTCGTCGAACTGATCCACCACGAACACGTCACGCTGCTCGGGATAGGCGTTCAGATTCACATACTGACCGTCTGGACACACATAGAAGCCGATGACGGCCCAGTCACCCTCCGGAACATCCCACGAAATGCCGCCTTCGGATGACACAAGGTCGGTCAGCACCACGACCGAATCGCGATCAAGCGTCACCTGATCGGTCAGATCCCAGAACTCCTGGTTGCGGGAGCCTCCGGTCTTCCTGGCCGCGACCACCTCGACCACTTCACACATTTCGGGCAGGTACCGCGCCATCGGCTCGCCAATCGCCTCGGCCTGCGCGGCAACCTCGTAAAACGGGTCCGGGCCCGGCGTCGTGAATTCCAGGGCGACCTTTTTCGGACCGGTGACGAACACCTCCGACCACAGCAGGGTCTTCATCGACTCCGCGGCCGTCACGCCCGCACCGCCGACCGGCCACCCGGACCCGACGTTGAGATCCAGGGCGATCCCGTGACTCCCGGCGCTTTCGGCCGCAAGCCTGACGCGGGACCAGAACAGGTCCGATCCCCAGTCCAGACGGCGTGCCAGTTCCGCCTCGTCCGCGTCCCAGTCCAGGGCGGCATTGAAAGAGTTCAGTTCGGCGCCGCCGAAAAAGCTGGCCGCAAGCAACGCCACCTCGCGCGAGATTTCATCGTCGTCAACGTCATTGCCCGGCCACCACCAGCGAACCCATGGTCTGTACTCCGCCGCCGGAGAATCCCACTGATCCCAGTCGACCGCCGGCGCGGGTTCTGAACAACCGGAAACCAGCCATGCGGCCCCCACGATGAAAGAAACTATTACGGTCGACTTCACCAGACGCGGCAAGGCAGACAGCCCGGTCATGATTTCCTCCAGAGCCCGAGGGGCAGGTCGCGGTTCAGATGGGGATTATAGAACAGTTACTTCGACAGGAACGACCTGATGCGGTCGACGGCCTCGGACAGGCGTGCGATGTCGTTCGCGTAGGCCAGGCGGACGTGGGTCTGGGGCTTGTTGAGGCCGAAATCCTTGCCCGGCGTGACCGCCACACCCACCGCCTCAAGCAGATCGCGGCAGAATCTGTCGCTGTCATCGGTAAGACCGCTGCAATCGGCGTAGATGTAAAACGCGCCGGACGGTCGCACCGGAACCTTCAACCCGACCGACTCGAGCGCCGGCACCAGGAAGTCCCGACGCTTCTTCATCTCGGCGCGGCGCTGTTCCAGAATCTCGATCGTCCCGGGTTCGAATGCCGCGACCGCCGCGTACTGGGCCGCCGTGGAAGCCGATATGAAAAGGTTCTGCGCCAGTTTCTCGATGTCGCGAACGAACTTCTCCGGAATGACAAGCCAACCCAGACGCCATCCGGTCATCTGGAAGTACTTCGAGAAACTGTTCACCACAAAAATGTCGTCGCCCTGGGCCAGCGCCGTCGACGCGTCGCCGTCGTAGGTCAGGCCGTGATAAATCTCGTCGACAATCAGATGCGCGTCGCGTTCCCGGGTCACACTGGCCAGGGACGCGATGTCGGATGCGGTCAGCATGGTTCCCGTCGGGTTCGCGGGCGACGCGACCATCACACCCCTGGTGCGCGCGGACCAGTACTCGCGAAGATGATCTGCCGTCGGCTGAAAGCCGGTCGCGGCGTCGACCGGAATACCGACCGGAACGCCTTCGAAGGAACGGACGAAGTGCCGGTTGCATGGGTAACCCGGATCGGACAGAAGCCACTCGTCGCCGGGATTTGCCAGACACGCAAGCGCCAGAACCAGCGCGCCGGACGCTCCGGCGGTCACCGCGATTCGCGATGCCGGAACGGTCACGCCGTAACGCTGCAGGTAGAAGCGGGAGATGGCTTCCCGAAGCTCCGGGAGACCGAGCGCGTTCGTGTAGAACGTCCTGCCCTCGATGATCGCCCTGGCGCCGGCCTGTCTTACCGGCTCCGGCGTGACGAAGTCGGGCTCGCCGACCTCCATGTGAATCACGTCGCGACCTTCCGCCTCAAGTTCCTTGGCCCTTGCCAGCAGTTCCATCACATAGAACGGCTCGATGTCGGCGAGCCGCCTTGCCGAGTCCATGTTCCTTCCTCCATTTCCGAACCATCCCGCGACAGCGATCCTGGATCGCGCGCCGGCTGACGTCAGTCGGGCACCGCGGACAGGCGGATCTATACCATGATTACGTCATTGAAAGGCACATCTGAAGCCCACATCGTCGAAACGCATCACGTCGCGGTTGTATTCCATCCCGGTGGGCAGGCTGCCCGGTTGAATGCACCTTTCATGTCGATTCGTCACCAGGCAGTGATGAATCTCCTCCCAGTACCACGATGTGTTCCTGACCATAATCCCGATACAGTTCGGCGCCATCTCCGGGTCGACAGCTCCGTCCACCCAGTCCTGATAGGAAGAAGGACCATCGCCGACCAATTCCATCACATTGTGGGTCAGATCCCGATGTCCAAACGGTCCCGTGTCGTCACAGGTCTGATAGGTGTCCGGTCCGTCCGTCCATCCGCCCTGGTCACGAGTCTTCAACGCACCGTCGAAAAATCCGACCGGCGAGGTCCTCTCGAACGGATCCGGGTTCGAGTCCGTGTTATTTGCGTTCGAGGACGTGCCTTTGATGTTGACGTGACACAGGTCGGCATCGGACAACCGGCCTTCCTTTGAAAGATCCTGTCCCCGTGGAAACATCACGATCTGGTCGGCACCGGTCATCGGCCCCGAACCTGCGTACTCGAACCTGGCCTCGGTGGGAAGCTCGCCTCCAAGCCACTCACAGAAGGCCTGGGCATCGGAATACGACGCGCACACAATCGGGTGGGAAAGCCTGTACTGGTCGGAGTAATTGGGGGATCCCGGCTTGATTCCGGTGCTTAGGTCCTCGGAAAAGCACGCGACACCTTCCAGGGGCTGACACGCGCCGGCCTGGACACATGCCCGATACTCGGCAACCGTCACCGGATACCTGGACATCTTGTATGAGGTCAAATGCACCTCATGCCTGGGAATTTCGTTCGGGGGGGGCACCACATACATCGCGTTCGGCGCCGCGCCCATCCAGAACGTATGACAGTCGCCTTCCGGAACGACGGTACAGACCTCATGCGAGATCCCACCGGCCTGCCGCATGTGCCCGCAATCTATTTCGGGCACGGTCCCGTCGCCCGGATGACATCCAAGCGCCAGCGCATCAGGCGGGTCGAGGTGCGCATCCGCGTCGCCGGGCGCGTCGATATCGGACACATCCAGATCGACTGCGTCGGATGAATCGGAATCCACTTCCGCCACGAACGCGTCGTGAACATCGCCGGACGCGTCCCTGGCACCGACATCCAGATGCCCGGTGTCGGCGTTTTCGGAGCCGCCCGAACAAGACAGGATGACCGCCGACACAAAAAGCATCACGGCGGCCAGCGCGAGACGGCGTGAAGTCGCTTTACAAACGCAATTGATTCCCGCATCAAAGCAGCCGGAGACAACCCTTCGCATAACTTTCCTGTTCCTTTTCTGGACGTTGTCTATACCGGACATCAGATTTCGTCAACGAGATCGTTTCTGCTAGAATCCGCGACGGAACGACCCCGGCCTGTTCCATTCTGTTTGACTCTCCGGAGGACACGTGATGAGAAGACTGGCTTTTATCGTCCTGGCGCTGGCCGCCGCGGCAGGCGCCGCCGGTTGCGGCGACGGTCAGGGCGCGCGGGATGTGGTGGACGCCACGGTTACTGACGTTGCGGATGTCGCCGACGCGACTTCGACCGACGTTGCGGACGTCGCAGTGGCGGAAGATGTTGCCGACGACGCACGGAACCTTGAAGACACGGGCAGCGAAACGACCGAATTCCACTGGGAATCCGGATGCACGGGCACGCCGACCGGCGCGACATGGACCTTGATCGAGGACTCGACTTTCAAGCGTGGGCCATTCATTCAGATGTCGGACCGCGACACGGTCACCGTGATGTGGCGAACGGCCACGCCTTCAACCGACGAAGGCTGTGTCGACTTCATCGTCGGCAGTGAGAATCGAAGCGTATGCGGAACCCCGGACGAACATGGACAGTACGAGATCGTGCTGGACGCGCTGCCCGCCGCCACCGAAATCACCTATTCCGTGCGCGTCGGCGAACTGAAGACAAAGGATCTGACCTTCAGGACCATGCCCGACACGCCGACGCCCATGAAGTTCGCGGTGTTCGCGGACGCCCACAGCGATATCGAGAATCTGCGGAAGATGACCGCGGTCGCGCTCAACGAAGGCGTCGATTTCGCCTTCGGCGTCGGAGACTTCGTGCGCGAGCCCGAGGTAGAACAGTATGACGACACGATGCTGGGACTGCAGAACCTGGGCAGCCGCGTGAACGTCTGGACCGTCATAGGCAATCATGACACGGGCCTCAGTTCCACGACCCGCGAACACGAGTTCTTCAATACATTTGTCAGTCCAATCGGCAGTCCGGAAGAAGTCGAAGTCGGTTTCGGGGAAGGATACTGGGATCACCGCATCGGCAACGTCTGGATGGGCGGTGGCTGGATTCGCGATTTCTATTTCTCGCCGCCCGAGGCTGACTTCGGTGAGGTTGCCTACTTCAAGAAGCGTTTCGAGTCCGAGGAATTCAAGACGGCTCAGTGGCGCCTGTTCTTCATTCATGAACCACCGTGGTGCCAGGGCTGGGGAAGCTGCGACGGCTACAACGGCGAAAACTGCCTCAGGGTCACGCTGATGGCTCTGGCCACGGCCAACGGGATCCAGGCCATCTTCAGTGGTCACATGCACGGCTACGAATACGGTGTGCTGGACGACGTGAACCTTCTGCTCCCGGGCGGCCTCGGCGGCTCGCTCGACCAGTTCTGCGAACCCGACCCCGGCCTGCCGCAGCCGTGGACGTACAACTACGTTCATAACTTCGCCATCGTCGAGACCGGCTGCGACCAGATGACCGTGCGCTTCATGGACCTCGACGGAAACGAACTGGATCGCGTCGAAATCCCTGCCAGCGCGCCAGCGCAGCCTTAACCCGTCCCCCACCATCCGACCAGGCACAGAAAGTCACCGGTTCATCGGCACTATGCTAGAATCCGCGCGTCTTCCGAGGTACAACGATTTGAACACAACAATGAACCAGGCGTTCCGAATCGCGGGCTTCGACCTGGTGACGGCCCTCAAGACGAAGAAGGCTTTCATCAGCATCGTCGTGTACGTCGGCCTCGCGCTGCTGGTCGCCGTGATCTGGACCTTCATTCAGAACAAGGTAACCGCTGAACCTGGCGTGACCGAACAACTGAACGGCTCCAGGGACGAGATAAAGCAACTTCTGACAACGAAGCTTGGTCAGGACAGTTCGCTTGTGGACTATCTGGCCTCGATTCCTTTCGCGGTCATGGCGTTCTTCTGGCTGACGCAGACGTTCCTTCCAATGCTCATCTCCGTGATCAGCTCGGACGTGCTCAACCGTGAGATCCGCACCAGGGCCGCGCGATTCGTGCTGCTCAGGGCTTCGCGCACCTCCCTCGTCCTGGGCAAGGTCATGTCACACCTGGTTCTGCTGATCGTGCCGGCCATTCTTTCGTGGATCGTGTTCCTGGCCTACGTTTCGATCAGACTCACCGGATTCGACGTGGGGGCGGCCATTCCCCAGGCACTGGTCTTCATGGGCTACACGATCGTCTTCGGCTTCTGTTACCTGGGACTGACCGCCCTGGTCTCGTCCCTGGTCGACGGTGCGGCCGTGACCGTTCTGGTAACCTTCGCCTGCCTGATCACCTTGTCGATCATCGGCGGAATCGACTCCATCGGCTGGATTTCTCCATCGTGGTACCGATACAAGCTCTGGTACCCGCACGCGGCGAACATCATCACCGGACTGGGCGCATACCTCGGATTCGGGCTTCTGTTCTTCGCCGCGGCGTGGCAGCGAATCGTCAGGAGGGACGTATGAAAGAGTCACTTGCGGTGGTCACGACCTCTTTGACGAGACGGTTCGGCAGCCTCGTCGCCGTCGACAATCTGAACCTTGAGGTGCCGACCGGTTCCATCTTCGGACTGCTCGGCCCGAACGGCGCGGGCAAGACGACGACGTTCTCCATGATTTGCGGATTCGTCCGGCCGACAGAAGGTTCGGTGACGGTTCTCGGCTTCCCGGTCAAGGAATTCCCCTTCTCCTCGGGCCGGCTTTCGGCACTTCCCCAGGACGCGAAGTTCTATCCGGATCGAACGGTGTTCGACAGCATGATCTTTCTGGGAACACTGGGAGGACTGACCGCGAGCGAGGCGGCCAGACAATCTGAAGAACTCCTGGCAAAGGTGGATCTGACGAACGCCGGGTCAATGAAGGGCGGTCATCTTTCGCACGGCATGATGAAACGCTTCGGAATCGCGCAGGCATTCCTGGGCCGTCCAGACCTGGTGCTTCTGGATGAACCGACCGCCGGACTGGACCCCAGAAACGCGTATACGATTCGCCAGATGATCAGGGCACTGGCCGGGACCGCGACCGTTGTCGTGTCCAGCCACAACCTGGCAGAGGTCCAGGATCTGTGTACTCACGCGGCGATCATCAACCATGGACGTCTCGTGTCGGCTGGCCCGATGGACGAACTGACGTCACGCAACCAGGAAGTCGTCCTGACCATCGGAAACCTGAACGAGGCCATCCTTCAGCGCATCCAGGCCCTGGCAGGGGTAACCGGCGCGACCGCGCTGCATGACGGGTCCGGGGTGAAGGTTCTGTTCGAGACCAATGTGGACCGCGAGGCGGACCAGGCTGTCTCGGCCATCGTGGCGGGAGCGATCGCGGCCGGCGCGAGCGTCAGTGGCGTGAAACGCGGCAAGGATCTGGAACAACGCTACCTGGAAGTCACCTGATCCCGCGACATCACGACACCGCCCCTTATTCCGACCACACGGGAAGCGACATCGCACGCCAGTTTCAACGCCTCGACCGCGTCCGGGGGGACGTCCATGCGTCGCGCCCGGATCATCGAGGCAATCCACGCCGCGGCGAAGGCGTCTCCGGCCCCGGTTGTGTCCACGACATCTACGGTGGGCGCGGGATGCCGTACCACGTCGTTGCCGGACGACGCCACGGCACCGTCGGCTCCGAGCGTTATCACAATCCGGCCAGCGACCCTTCCGGGAAGAAACTCAAGGGCGCGGGCGGTATCTCCGCACATGCACGTGGCCTCGTCGGAATTCATGAAAAGGATGTCCAGCGGACAGGAGTGCTCGCGCGCTAATCGGGCGAGAACCGGAGGATTCCATCCCGCGCATGTACTGACCATCGCACCCCGGGCGCGAGCCCTTTCCAGCGTGCCACGAATCAAATCGAATTCGACAAGGCCTCCCGCATGGACGTGAAGCGTCGGCGGAATCGGCGGACAGGCATCGAACAGGCTCCAGTCGGCGCAGCTCAGAAACGATCTGTTCCGGCTGTCCGACCTGACCAGTGAAACAAATGGGCGACCGCCATCGCCCCACGGCATGTCGATAATCCCGGTGACCTTGCAGCAGTGCGCGACCATCGAATCGACTTCCCAGCCGGTGCGGGGATGCATGAACGCGGTCCTGATTCCGAGCGCCGCAGCCACGCTCGCGGCATTCAGGGCGCCCCCCAGACCCAGGCCTATCTCGTCGACGAACGCCTCCTCACCCGGAGGCGGAAACGGGATCGATGGAACAAAAGCCTCGAAAAAGGCTGGTCCCACGACCACAAGTTCAAACATGTCGGGCTGCATCGATTCCATCACGACTCCTTAGCTGGAAATCATCGTTTGAAGTCCGACTTCACGCAAGCCAATCCCGGCCCGCCTGATTTGCCTGTTTCCGATTTTTCCGCTTTGGAATAGTATGAACCGGTCAGACAGACGATCCGGGGGGCCGTGATGGTAACATCCGACAGGTTCGTTCGGCCGGACAGGTCTTGCGCGAAGCACGAAGGGGGAGCCATTCGAGTCATGGTCGTTGATGACCATGAAATCTTTCGCCAGGGCCTGGAACAGTTAATCGGGGCCGAGGAAGATATGATATTTGCCGGGGGCGCGGCATGCGCCGGGGACGCGCTTGCGATTCTGGGGTCGGCCGCTCCAGACGTGATTATTCTGGATCTTTCGCTTAGGGGACGCTCGGGACTCGACACGCTCAAGGACATACGGGCGGTGAATCCGGACGCCGCTTTTCTGATCCTCACGGTTCACGATGAAAATCTGTTCGCCGAGAGGGCGCTGCGCGCGGGCGCGCGCGGTTTCGTCATGAAGGATCATGGCGCCGCGCGCGTGATACAGGGTGTACGCGAGATTGCCGCTGGTCGTTTCTTCTTCAGTCCCGAGATCTCCCAGAAGTTTCTGGCTGCCATCGCCGGTCAGGGCCGGGGCGACGACCGACTGCCCATGGACAGACTGACCGACCGCGAACTGGTGGTTTTCGAACTGCTCGGCAGGGGAATGTCGTCGCGCCAGATCGCGGGTGAACTGAATCTCAGCGTCAAGACCATAGACGCGCACCGCGAGAACATCAAAAAGAAACTGAACATTCCCGACGCCCAGGAACTGCTCAGGCGGGCGGTGCTCTGGGTACAGGAATTGAACATCGCCTAGGAAATTTTCCTACCCATTCATAGGGCAATGCTCCTGCCCGAATTTCAGCACAGTCACCAATTCCACGAATACGTGAGCGATCCGACTATTCATAGACAAGTCATCCTTGAACGAGGGTTCGTTATGAAGACCTCCTGCCAGAAAGCCGCAGAACTGGGCCTGCACGACACCTTCGAATGCCGCAGTCGACGGATGGTCGTATCGCTGGACAAGTGTCTCTCGGACTTCGTGGACGCGGACGTCTACCAGAGACGGCGCCGAGCCTGCTTCAGATGCCCCGAGGGCAGGCGCAACAGGGAGAATTTCGCGCAGAAAACACCTGTTGAATGAGACCGGTTCCAATTCCTTCATCGATCCGACTATCATCTGGGCATTAATCCACCGGGATGGAAAGGTTCACGATGCGCGGCTACTGGATATCAATAGTTCTGCTGGCGGGCGTGATGACCATGGCCGGCTGCGGCAGCCGTGACGAGCGGCCAGACCTGACACATGCCGACATAAGCGACTCCCTGACGTCCGACACAATCGCCGCAGACCTGGTCGCATCGGAAGATTTCGATCGGGACACATTTGAGATTTTACATTCCGACGCCATCAGTGAGACGTTGGACGGGCCCCCATTCCCACTGGATATACCCGGGGACACCGTTGCCGCTGACTCAACGCCTGAAACCTTTTACGACGTAAAGGACGATGGCTATGACGACGCATCGGTCGACGCGATCCAGAACCGGGACGTCCTCGAGATCCACGACGAGGACAGCAGTTCACCATTGGACACGATGGAGTGCGCCGACACCGAATGCAATATTGTCTGCCCATCCGGATACAGAACGGACCCGGCCGGATGCCCCTTGTGCCGCTGTCGCGAATGTGCCAGCGCCGCCGACTGTGCCGATCTTGGTGGTTTCCTGTGTCCTGATCCGACGTGCACCGACTCGGGTGACTGTGTTTGCGGGTGCCTGTCCTTCGAGGATCTCGATTACGGATGTCCGGACGGCACCATCATAGCATTTGGGCGCTGCTCGGATGCCGGTGTCACCTACATGAAACACATCGAGGAAGAGTGTCCCACTCTGTGCGGACCATCCACGAATATAGACATTGGCTGCCCCGATGGGACAAACCGTCCCTGGTGCACATGCCAGCCGACGAAATGCAGGCCGGTTTGCCGCGAGATCGGCACCAGGTCCGAGGGCTGGTACGACCCGTGCGGCGGCGGTCTGATCGAATATGCCGGATGCCGGGGACATGCCGCGGCGTGCGTGAAGATCGGCAGCAAATCCGAGGGCTGGATTGGGACCGACGGCTCATTCCTGGGATGGGCGGTATGCGCGCCATCATGGTCGTGCGCGACCATCGACGAGACGTGCGGCGACACGTCCTGCCATTCCATGGACGATGGCATGCTGGTATGCCCCGACGGAAGGAGCACCCCATTCTGTTCCTGCGACCAGGGGCTGTGGACATGTCATGAAAACCCGGCCATGACCTGTGCGGGCAGGTGGCGGGGATGCGTGACCAGAACCAACCCGCTCCCCGAGGATGGATACCTTCAGTGCTGTGCCGGACTGGTGAGATTGCGGGCGGTCATGGATTCGGACGGAACCTGCGTGACCGACACCGAAAGGCCTGCCGGTTCATGCAGCGAATGCGGTGATGGGGCCTGTGAGACGCCAGAGAACCGATGCAACTGTCCTGAAGATTGTCTGGACGGCCAGTTTCCGGGGTCATCGGGCTCACCGTGCCTGCGCGATACCGAGTGTCCCTGGTCATTCAGTTGTGTCGGCGCCACTGCCGGCGAAGGCGTGTGCACTCCCGGGTAACCCGCCGAAATCCAACAAATTCGAAGACTATTGTTGACACAGAGTCCATGCGTCTGAAAAAATGGGTTTGGTTCCGACGGACTACACAGCTCATTACAAGGAGCAGGATGACATCGAAACACCACAACGGAATGCGAGAATCCGCCACAGAATTCGCCGACCGCTGGGATGCCGGACGCTTTTTTTAACGAGGCGTCCGAATGGCTCGCGCTCTTTGCCTCACCCGGTGACTCCGAGACCATCCGACGGCGCATTCTGGATCGCGTCAATCTCAAGCACTTCGAGACGTACAGTTCAACCGACGATATGCATGACCTGGATCGCGTTGTAGTGCGCGACTGCGCCAGGGCCTGGCGCGGAATACTGCATCCCCGCAGCGAGAGTCTGGCCGGCTTCAGCGTGCTTCAAGCGCTGATCGATGCCTCTGCGGGACTCGATCGGCCGGATCTGACCGACGGTTTCTGGGCCGAAATCTGTCATCTAGTTCGCGGAATCGAGGGGAAGGTCAGGTTGCACGGCTCGGACGCGCTGCCGGCTTCGGCCAGTCTGACCGGTCGCGAGGCGGCCACGGTCAGATCGGACGAACTCGATCGGCTGGCGGATCAGATGAACGCCGCGATGGGCAGGTTCGCGGGCGGGCTCGATCCAGTGATGATTGAGCGGCGAGGTATCGCCGCCGGACGAATCGCTTCGGAACTGGGGGCCGGACCAGAGGAATTCCTTAACTGGCGCTGGCAGATGAGACATCTTGCGACCAATGAAACGACACTTGCCGCGATGGCCAGTCTCTCCGCCTCCGAGATAAAACGCATTTCCCGCGCCAGGGAACACAGGATTCCCATGGCAGTCACCCCTTACTACGCCTCGCTTTTTGACGACCGGACAACCGGCGGCCGCGATGCGGCTTTGCGGGCACAGGTCATCCCGCCGGAAAGCTACATCGACGCGTTCAAGGCGGATGGAGTGGGATGCGGACCGTCGGATTACATGCTTGAGTCGGACACTTCCCCGGTCGATCTGGTCACCAGAAGATACGCGGCCATAGCCATAATGAAACCCTGGAACTCGTGCCCGCAGATATGCGTGTACTGCCAGCGCAACTGGGAAATTGGTCAGCCTCTTTCCGAGCAGGCCATCGTTGGAAGCGATCGCGTCAAGGCCGCGCTGGACTGGCTCGGAGATCATCCAGGACTTCAGGAGGTCCTGGTGACCGGCGGCGATCCGCTGATGATGACCGATAGCGCCATCAAGCGCATTCTGGACAGGATCGCGGCGATGCCCCATGTCGAACGCATCAGGATTGGAACCAGAACCCCGCTGACGATGCCGATGCGAATCACTCCCGAGCTTGCGACGCTTCTCGGGTCATACCGCGTGCCGGGCGTCAGGGAGATCTGCGTTGTCACGCACGCCCAGCATCCGACCGAAATCACCCCTGACTTCGTCAAGGCGATTGACCTGCTCAGGCGCCAGGGGATTCCGGTCTACAACCAGCTCGTCTACACGTTCTTCGTTTCGCGTCGCTTCGAGGCGGCAGCACTGCGGCGTCTGCTGCGGCGCTGCGGGGTCGACCCGTACTACACGTTTTATCCCAAGGGCAAACAGGAGACCGTGGACTACCGCGTGCCGATCGCCAGGATCCTTCAGGAACAGAAGGAGGAGGCACGTCTGCTTCCAGGACTGGCCAGAACCGATGAAGCGGTCTACAACGTGCCTGGGCTGGGCAAGAACTACCTGAATTCCCCGCAACACCGTGACCTGATCTCGGTCCGACCGAACGGCGCCAGGGTTTACGAGTTCCATCCGTGGGAGAAGAAAATCGCCCCCAGCAGAACCTGGGTCGGCGAGGACGTGCCCATTCTCGACTACCTGAAACGCCTGAACGCTGTCGGCGAGAAGCCGTCGGACTACAGTTCCATCTGGTACTACTTCTAGCCGCCTGTGCGTCCCGTGGCCTGCTACTTAGCCTTGGGCCGCCGGAACAGCTTCACCAGGTCGAACCACATGACGCTGACGATTCCAGCAGCGATGCAAAGCAATGCATCAGGCATGTGCGGTGTCTTGAAGTGGAAAAGGCCCTGCGCGAACGGGACAAAGATGACGACGGGAAGCATCACGGCCGTTCCCATGATAACCCAGAACAGCGCCTTGTTCGGCTCTTTCAGCATGGTCCACATCGTTCGTGACCAGGATCGATTGACCATGATGACGGTCAGGAAAGAAACGACCATCGTGGCGAACGTCAGGGCACGCGCCGCGTTCTCATCGTGGGTGGCGGAGGACACAATCCAGACGCCAAGACACACCAGCAGCACGCTCAAACCCTGAAGCGCCGCCCAGCCGAGTGAACCCGCCGAGAAAAGGCGGTCATTGGTGCCACGAGGCGGGCGTCGCATCACATCCGACTCCGGCTCCTCGGCCTCGAAGACCAGCGAGCAGGACGGATCGATGATCAGTTCAAGGAAAACGACGTGGATCGGGAGCAGCAACAAGGGCCAGGAACCAAAAAACACCGGAATCATTGACAATCCGATGATCGGAATATGCACGGCAACGACGAAAGAGATCGCCTTGCGGATATTGTCGTAAACCCGGCGACCAACGCGAACCGCGTCGACTATGGACGAGAAGTTGTCGTTGGTCAGGACCAGATCCGCGGCCTCGCGCGCGACGTCCGTGCCACGACCGCCCATGGCGATGCCGATGTGCGCCGCCTTCAGGGCCGGAGCGTCGTTGACGCCGTCGCCGGTCATCGCGACCACTTCGCCGCGCGCCTTCAACGCCTTGACGATGCGCAGCTTCTGTTCCGGGACAACCCGCGCAAACACCTGGACGTCCGAGATTCGTGCGGCCAGTTCGTCGTCGCTCATCTTTTCGAGTTCCGGTCCCGTGATCACGCCGCCATCGGTGGCAATTCCCGCCTTTCGGGCAACCGCCATCGCCGTGGCCGGATAGTCGCCGGTAATCATGATCAACCTGACACCAGCGGTGTGGCAGTCCTCTACCGCCGGCGGAACGTCGGTCCTGAGCGGATCCTCGAAGCCCAGCAACCCGACGTACCTCAACTCCAGGTCGTGATGGTTCACTGGCAGTTCACACATGCCGGACACCGCCTCGGCCACGGCCAGAACCCTCAGTCCCCTGGACGCGAGTTCGCGCGCGCGGTCGGCAATCTGCATACACTCGACCTCGCTGGCATGGCACAGATCCGCGATCGCCTCGGGCGCCCCCTTCGAGGAAACAACCATCGACCCGTCCGTGCGCCGCCACGCTTGACTGACGGCGGACAGTTCAGGCGACAAAGGGTACTCGCGCACCAGGGTCCAGTCCGGATGGAGGTGTTCAGTGTCGCCGAGGAATCGGTTTCCCACCTCGTGCAAAGCCCGCTCCATCGGATCGAACGCTTCGCGACGGCTGGCCAGGATGGCGTTCTCTACCAGACGATGAACGTCCTCGGGAAGCCCATCCGTGCTTTCATCAAGACCGATCTCCTGATCCGGAACACCAAGTACGCGCAACGACATCCTGTTGCAAGTCAGGGTTCCGGTCTTGTCAACGCACAGGACTGTCGCGGCGCCAAGAGTCTCGACAGCGGGCATCCGTCGGGTAAGAACGTTCTTGCGTGAGATGCGCCAGGCGCCCAGCGCCAGGAACACCGTCAGAATCACCGGTATCTCTTCGGGCAGAGTCGCCATGGCCATAGCGATACCCGCAAGCATCCCGTTCTTCCAGGATTCCGCGGTACAGCCGCGTGTCAGGGCATATGCGACCACGACGATCGCGCAGGCGCTGATACCTATGATCGCGAATGTCTTGACCAGGCGCCCGGTTTCTTTCTGGAGCGGGGTCGACTCGATGCCTACGCCGCTCAGCGATCGCCCGATTCGGCCGAATTCGGTGGAACCGCCGGTTGCCACAACCTGTGCGATGCCCTGTCCGGACGTCACCAGAGTGCCCGAATAGACCGAAGGAATGTCGTCGCCGCCGGGGCGGTCCAGGGACATTGCATCGTCCGACGCCACCTTGCGAACAGGCACGGACTCGCCAGTCAGGATCGACTCGTCGATGGTGAGATTGATCCCGCGCCGCAAAATGGCATCGGCCGGAACTCTGTCACCCTCGGAAAGCACGATCAAGTCACCGCGCACGACCTCGCGACCGGCGATGCGGCGCCGCTCGCCGTCACGGATGACCAGCGCCCTGGGACTGGAGAGGTCACGCAACGCATCCAGCGCGTGCTCGGTTCGTCGTTCCTGGACGATCGTGATGGCCATCACCACGACGACGAATCCCATCAGCATCAGCGCGTCGGTCAATTCACCCATGAAAAGGTAAAGCAGACCGGCCGCGACCAGCATCAGGAACATCGGCTCGCGCACCACATCCAGAATGGTTGCCAGCAACCCACCGCCCTTGGACGCCCGGATTTCGTTGAAACCCTCGGCTGACAGTCTGGCGGCTGCCTCGGACTCGCTTATGCCATCCAGCCCGCGCACGTCCATGGACGTTAGACGGGCGCCCCTCGCCTCAACGGACGACCTGTTGGAACCACCGAATTCTTCTTTCATGACCACCCCAGACATCGCCGACATAGATCGACGACGAGAAAGGTGCCGTGATGGAGACACGGCACAACGTAACGACACGAAGGCCGCTGCGCTGTCCCCTGCCCCGTCTGAAACGGTAAGGAGTCTTTGACTTCAACGCCTGATTATCCATGAAATAATTAAACAATCAAGCACGAATCAGATGGTCTACGGGGTCTTGCCGCCATCGACGGACTTGTCGGGGATGATCATGGAAAGCGCGATTGAGAGCCCCAGGACTCCGGCTATGACGCCCAGGGACATGGCGATCGGGATCTCACGGCCGATACCGGCCAGCAGGTCCTCGACCAGCATTTTGACTCCGACGAACGCCAGAATCACTCCCAGGCCGTACTTCAGGTAACGGAACTTCTCGACGATGCCGGCCAGCAGGAAGTACAGCGCGCGAAGGCCAAGAATCGCAAAGATGTTGGAGGTGAAAACAATGAACGGATCACGCGTGATGCCGAACACCGCGGGAATCGAATCGACGGCGAACAGCACGTCGGTCGCCTCGATCACGACCAGGACCGCGAGCAACGGGGTGGCATACCAGCGATGGTCGATCCTGACGACGAAATGCTCCTTGTGATAATCCGGCACCGACGGGACCACCTTCCTGAATATCCTGAGCATCAGGTTCTTCTCGGGGTGAACCTGCTCGCCCTTCGACAGGGCCAGTTTGATGCCGGTGAACAGAAGGAAGGCGCCGAAGACGTACATGATCGGGTGGAAGACTTCGATGATCGCGACGCCGAGGAAGATGAAGATCGCCCTCATTATCAGCGCGCCGAGAATCCCGAAAAACAGGACCCGATGCTGGTACTGTGCCGGTACTCCGAAGAAATTGAACAACACGAGAAAGACGAAGAGGTTGTCCATCGACAACGCCTTCTCCATCAGATAACCCGTGAAGAACTCGAGCGCGTGCTGGGTCCCGAACCAGTGATAGATCCCGACGTTGAAAATCAGGGCCAGGGAGATCCAGACGACGGTCCACAGCCCTGCCTCGCGCATCCCAATCTTGTGTGCCTTTCGGTTGAACAGACCAAGGTCCACGGCCAGCATGAGAATGACGAAGACCAGGAATCCCACCCAGAGGCCGACAGTGCCAATCGAATCCGACATCAAAACTCCACTCTCCACAAAGGCCGGCAGATATTATTCCAGAATTCCAATTTCGTTAAGGCCAGGGCGGTCGTCATTGACACGTCCGTAATTCGGACTTATTTTACCTGAGAATGAGAGACGGCCGCTGACGGCCGCATCCAGACTGAAGGAATTTGAAAAATGCCTTGGGATTATTCGGAAAAGGTACTTCAGCTGTTCCGGGACGCGATGGCCTCGAAGGCAGGCACCCACATGGGTGCAATCGAAGACCCGGACGGGATAGGTTCGCACGGTTCACTCTCGTGCGGTGACGCACTCGAATTCGCGTTCAAGGTCGACAGGAACCAGGATCCGCGACTTGACCGCATCGTTCAGGCCAGGTACCGGACATTCGGCTGCACCTCTGCCATTGCGTCGTCCGAGGCGCTCTGCGCCCTGATCGAGGAAAAGGGGCTGACCCCCATCGAGGCGCTGAAGATCACAAACGCCGACATCGTGGACTATCTGGACGGTCTGCCGGCCCAGAAGCTCCATTGCTCGGTGATGGGCGCCGAGGCGCTTCAGGCGGCGGTGGCCGACTGGGCCGCCAAGCGCGGCGTTCCCCTTGAGGAACTCGGACTCGACACGACGATTCAGAAGGATGACGAAGGCAGGATCGTCTGCAGATGCTTCAATCTGACCGAGCCTTTCATCCGGCGGAAGGTCCGCGAACTGAACCTTCACTCAATCGCCGACATCACCAACGCCATCAAGGCGGGGGGCGCCTGTACAGCCTGCCACCATGAACCGGGCGGTCTGCAGGACATTCTCGATGACATTTGGGGCCGGGAGGATCAGTCGACCATGACTCCGCAGCCTCTTCCGCCCACCAGTTCTTCGATGCAGCGCACGCCTTTCCAGCTTTCCAGGGAGATCGACCGGGTGGTCGAAAGCGACATCCGGCCGCGTCTTCAGAAGCAGGGGGGCGATATCGAGATAGTCGAGATCCGCGGCAAGAAGGTGTTCTGCCGTCTGCTCGGCGGTTGTCAGGGGTGCAGCGGCGCCCCGCAGACGCTGAGACTGGTGGTCGAGGATTCTCTGCGCTCCAAGGTCGACGCCGAACTCGAGATCATCTCGATTTGAAACACCGGGGAGTGAAAAATGGCTGATAAGCTGATCTATCTCGATAACAACGCCACCACGGCTATTGCTCCGGAAGTCCTTGAATCGATGATGCCGTTCCTTCGGGAACAGTACTTCAACCCGAGTTCCACATACCCGCAGGCCAAGGAGGCCGCCGCCGCGATCGAGGCGTCCAGGGAAAGCGTCGCCAGGCTGCTGGGCGCCGGCAGCAAATCCGAGATCATCTTCAACGGCTGCGCGACCGAAGGCAACAATTCCGCGATCCTGGGCGCTCTGCGGGCCAACCCCGATCGTCGCCACATCATCACGACCGTTGTTGAACACCCGGCCGTCCTTGAGGTTGTCCGGGAACTGGAGCGTCAGGGTTACCGGGCCACCTACCTTCCGGTCGATCGTCACGGCAGACTGGACGCGGCTGACCTGGTAAGGGCGATCGGGGATGACACCGCCGTGGTGTCGATCATGCACGCCAACAATGAAACCGGCGTGATCTTCCCTGTTGGAAGCCTTGCCACGCTGACGAAAAAAGTCGATTCACAGGTTGTTTTCCACACTGACGCGACTCAAACCGCGGGCAAGATGTCCATCAATCTTCAAGACGACCTCCGGGACGTGGACCTGCTGACCCTGTCCGGCCACAAGATTCACGCGCCCAAGGGTGTCGGGGCGATGTTCGTCAGGCGTGGGGCCAGATGGCGGCCCTGGATGCTTGGGGGCCACCAGGAGCGTGGCCGTCGCGCCGGCACCGAAAACGTCGCGTCGGTCGTCGGTCTTGGAACGGCGGCAAGACTGTTGATGGCGCACGACGACCCGACCAGGGCATTGCGCATGCGTGATCGTCTGGAGGCATCGATCAAGGCGAAGGTTCCCAACCTGTTCATTAACGGCGAGGGCGCCCCCAGGCTTCCGAACACGACCAACATCGCGTTCGAGTTCGTCGAGGGTGAATCCATCCTGCTTGCGCTCAATGACTATGGTATCTGCGTGTCCTCCGGTTCCGCGTGCACCAGCGGTTCTCTCGACCCGTCGCATGTGCTCAAGGCGATGGATGTGCCTTTCACTGCCGCACATGGCAGCCTGCGTATCAGCACCTCGATGTACACGACGGATGAGGAAATCGATAAGGTGATCGAGGTCGTTCCCGAGGTCATTTCCAGACTCCGCCAGATATCGCCCTACTGGGACACGGCAACTAATGGACCGCGCCGCGATATCAACGTTTTCATCCAGGAGAAATACCGTTGAGCAGCGGCATCGTTATCGGGTCGCGTCAGCAGTTCTCTTGAAATATCTGGCGATTGATCACGATAATGGTGCATCCACCGGGCGAATCGCGGCACGATTCGACCCGGCACACATCACCGTATTGAGGGAAAACGTCATGAAATCAAACCGCTGGAACTTGAACATGACCGTCATGCTCGCGCTGGTAATGACCGCTGCGGCCGCCGGTTGCGGCGATGTCGTGTCGAACCAGGGCAATCTCGGCAAGCTGGTTTACTCGCTGCACACAGACTACGCGGTCGTCGAGGGTTCACTTGAGGACGTAAACCTGATCACGGGCGTCACGCACCGGATCAATGTAACGCCATCCAAGGACGCCGAGATCAGCGATCCATCGAAAATCACGCATATCCTGGCGCCGTCCGACGGCGTGACAATCACCACGGACGAGACTACTGAGTCGATCGGAGACGCGATCTTCACGGTTGCCACGGCCGGCGAGTACACACTGCAGTCGTGGCTGGGCTCCACCCTGATCGACTACATCGTGCTGAATTTCGTCGATGCCGAGGGCATCGATGTCGTGACCTTTGTCCGTGAGCCGGAGGCGGACCAGTTCGTGCGGAACAACGAGACGCCGGTTCAAGTCCCGCTTTACTCCCAGGCCACTTTCATTGGAAAGCCGGTGGATGCTGACGGGAACACGCTGGTCGGCGATATCAGCCTGGATTACGCGGCGGTTCCCGCCGACGCGGTGGTTGACGTATTCAACCTCGACGCTGTATACGAGAATGGCGTCTGGGGCAGCGCCACGCCGCTGAACATCATGTTCGTCAAGCCCGGAAACGTGACGGTCGTTCTCACCGAGCAGCTGACCGGTCTGCAGCAGACGCTGAGTTTTGCGATTACGGATACGGCCGTCCCACAGGAATAAATGGACAACTCACCAGACAGAATCTTCGACCTTCACGCGCACCCGAGCCTTCGAATCCATTACCTTCCCTGGATCTCCAGGACGTTCCACACCGCGCCCTACTACTCCGGGCCTCACTTTAATCCGTTCGAGTTCAGGACGCGCTACGCGAACCTGAACGCCAGCCCGGTAAAAGTGATGATGAACGCCCACTACGTTATCGAGTACCAGTTTCTGAAGAACGGATTCACCACCGCCGCAAAGAACGCCTTCTGGGCCTTCGCGCCCACGTACTACGGCGGGCTTCGCCTGGCAGACCCCTGGCGCACGCTCCAGAAGATGATCGACGCGCTGAATGTGGCGGTTGAACAGACCAACCGGCTCGTGCTGCCGATGGTCGGGCACAAGCTGCGGATCTGCACCAGTTTCGCCGATGTCGAAGCTTTGCAGGCCGATGAGATCGGCTTCGTCCACGCGGTGGAGGGCGCCCACTCAATCGGGTCCGGACTTGAGAAGCTGCCACGCGAGGAACTCCTCGCCGAGACCTCGAAGAGACTCGCGCTGCTGAAAAAACGCGGCGTGGCGTGCATCTGCCCTTCGCATTTCTTCGACAACCCATACTCGCCGCAGACCGAGGCCACGGAGATCATCCCGAAAAAGGTTCGCGGTCGGGTTGTGGCGGTCAGGGACTCAACTTTCTTCAAGATGCACCGTGCCGACTGGTCATGGGACGACCCGGACCACGGGGCCGAAGGCTTCTTCAACGAACTGTTCAGGCAGGGATTCGTCGTCGATCTGTCTCATACGCAGGAAGCGGCCCGCCAGAAGGTCTATGAACTGGCGCACAAGTACAACAGGCCAGTCATTCTGTCCCACGTCGGACTGAAGCACTTTTTCGACCACGAATACAATGTGTCCGACGAGGAATTGCGTCAGGTCCACGCGCTCGGAGGCGTGGTCGGCCTTATCCTGTCCCGCAGATGGCTGGTCGATCCCGAGACCAGGTTCTACTCCGGAAACGACGGGATTCCCGACGTCATCCGGAACATGCTTCACATGCGCGAGGTTTGTGGAGACATTTCGGCCATCGGCATCGGCTCCGATTTCGACGGCATGACACATCCCTTCTCGGACTGCTTCAAGCCAAACCAGATGGATCGGATCATCCACGCGATGAAACAGCACTTCACCGCCGAGGAGACCGACCAGATCCTCTTTGGAAACGCGATGCGGGTGATGAAGGCTGCGTGGTTGAAGTCTTGAGCCGGACCCCTATGGGCGTCGGGGCCCGATCTCCGGGGACGGATCAACGCAGGTCGGTCTTGTTACCGTTGCCAGGGTAGTAGCCAAAAGCCTTCAGGCCGCTGTCGACTCTCGTGACGCTGGGACGTTCGAACTCGCTTCCGCCGACCGAACCAAGCATCATCCTGCCTTCCGAGTTCACTTCTTCCTGAGTCGTCCTGCTCCCGATGCCGATCGCATCTATCGCGGGAAAGCTGCGGGTCCTGACCGAAGTCGACTGAACCGGGGCGGTCTCAAGAAAGGCCGATCCGCTTCTGGTCAAGGGCGACTCCTCGTTCTTGAACCTGGGAAGCTGCGGCGGAACCTCGTCGATTTCGGGCATGCCAGAGGCGATGATCGTCACCTTGATCTTCTCGCCGAGCGAGTCGTCGTCGGCCATTCCACCACTGATGTTCCCGTTCATCGTAAGGCGCTCGTTGACCAGGTTCATCACGACGCCGACCTCGTCCATCGTGCCGCTCGGGCCCTGAACGATGTTGACCAGGATGTTCTGTGCTTCCTCGACCGGGGTGTCCTCGAGCAGGGGGTTGTTCAACGCCGCCATGACGGCATTGTACGCGCGGTCGCCACCTTCTCCGACGCCCGTGGCGATGACACACTGGCCGCACCTGTGCAGCACGGCGCGCACGTCCTGGAAGTCGCGGTTGATATAACCGGGACGGGTCACAAGCTCGACCACGCCGGCCACGGCATCGCAGAGGATGCCGTCAAAGGCCTGCAGCGCCTCGCGCGAAGGGCGTCCAGGGGACATCTTCATCATCTTGTCGTTCGGAATCGTGACGAAGGCGTCGACCTTTTCCTTCAGTTCACGCAGACCGTTGTAGGCGCGCATGCGCTTGACGTAGCCGTCCCACTGGAATGGCATCGTCGCGACCGCCACGGTCAGAATGTCCATCTCCCTGGCGATTTCGGCGATTACCGGGGATGCTCCGGTGCCGGTTCCACCGCCAAGACCGGTGGGAATAACGAGCATGTGGGCGCCCTTGATCGCGTCGACGATCTCCTGGCGCTGCTGAAGGGCGGCGTCACGTCCCTTGACCGGGTCGCCTCCGGTGCCCTGCCCCCTCGTTGATCCGGTGAGGGCCAGCTTGACGTCCGCGCTGGACTGATTGAGGTGCTGAAGGTCGGTGTTGACCGCTACGTACTCGACCCCGGAGATCCCGCGTGCGATCATGGTGTTGACCGCGTTAACGCCGCCGCTTCCAACGCCGACGACCTTTATCCTCGCACCGACCGATGCCTCGACCGTGTCCATGAACTCAAGCCTGCTCATAATGCCACCCCGTTGTATTCAATACCCACCAAGCCCTGTCAGGGCTGCCCATAACAATCACCACGAAAGCCCCATCGCACTGCGAAGCAGCGAACCGAAGCTGAAACCCTTTCCGGCCGGCTCGCGAAGCGAACGCGGCGCCATCGGAGACCGATTCTTCGAATTGGTTGAAAGGGCGCGGAACAGAATCGTGCCCCACGCGGCCGACATCGAGGGGTCGCCTTCGACTATCGACTGCAGGCCCGACACGTCGTGCGGCTGACCGAGTCTGGTCGGAAGATTGAAGATCTCGTCGGTCAACTCGACCATGCCTCTCATCCTGGCCGCGCCGCCGGTGATCACGATCCCGCTGTGCAGGTCGTTGAAGTCGACGTTCTGCGCGGCGAAGTCCGCGACACCGCCGAGCCACTCTCGAACGGTCGGTCCGATGATCACCTCGGCGAGCGACAGACGACTCACCCTGCACGGCTGGCGACCGCCGACGGTCGGCACCTCGATCCATTCGCTCTGGTCGATCCCGTCGCAAATCGCGCTGCCGAACTGGAGCTTCGTCTTCTCGGCGATATCGAACGGCGTCTTCAGACTGCGGTTGATGGCGGTAGTCACCATGTTGCCGCCGTTATCCACGACTCCGGTCCATTCCAGGGCGCCGCCCCGCCAGACCTGCAACGAGGTCGTGCCCGCGCCCATGTTCAGCAGAAGCACACCCATGCGTTTCTCTTCATCGTCCAGGACCGCCAGCGAAGACGCGTACGGAGCGGCCACGAATTCCCTGACCCTCAGCGAGGCGCGTTCAACCGCCCGCTGGATGTTGTCAAGGATTACCTTGGACGAGAGGATCAGATTCACGTCCGCCTCGATGTTCATGCAGGTCATGCGCACCGGATCCTGGATGCCGTCCGCGTCATCGAGAGAGAATCCGCGCGGAATCACGTTCACGATCTCGGCGCCTTCCTCAATCTTCACGTGTGTCGCGTTCTCGATGGCGGTGTTGACATCCGACACGGAAGCGGGGGCGAGACGACGGTGATAAACCGAGCCGGTGTTGTTCATGCTGCCGATGTATCGGCCGCCGAAGCAAACCATGACCTCGGACAGTTCACAGCCCGACATCGCCTGGGCGTCCTGGCACGCCTGCCTGATTGCCTCGGCGGTGTTGGTGATGGACGAGACCCTCCCAGCCACGATTCCCTCGCAGCGTGCGCGACCACAGCCGAGTACCTTCAGTTCGCCTGCCATCATTTCGGCGATGACAATCTTCACTTCTCCGGATCCGATGTCTGCCACGGCAATGATTTCGCGTCTCATCCTGATGCCCTCCTGACCTTTCAACTACCTGATCTCAACATTCCTCGTGAACACCGACCTTTCCGCGTCTTCGGAAGCGTTCTTCCTGACCTTGACCAGGATGCTGTCCGGGTTCTTTTCGTTGTTCAGTCTGACCTTTTCGAGTTCCGCCCCGCGAAGTGACGCCGCCTTCATTGCCAGGCCCAGACGATTCAGCTTCTCGGGGAACCTGTCCTTTCCCATGACCAGCGTCGGCCTTCCCGGAGCCTTGAGCTCGTATCCGGACTCTCCGCGGAACGCCACCAGCACGCCCTCGTCAAGCCACGACGGATCCACCGACTCCATCGAAGCGACCAGCAGGAGCGCCTCGCGAACCCTGCGTCCCACCATCTCCAGCTTTTCCCTGTTCTGGCGATCCTGTTCGGCCTTGCGTTCGCGAAGCCGTCCCGGGGAGTCGTCGAGCGGATCAGGCAGAATGACCGGCGTCAGAGCGGTCTCGAATCCCGTGAGTATCGGAAGATCGGGCTCCCAGTCGGGGGACAGCCCCGGAATGGGGTTTCCGGCGCCATCGAACACCGTGTATCCGGTTTCGGTCGCCAGCAGAAGCCTCGGGTCAACCTCGCGAATCGTTACCCGAACCGTATCCGGCAGTATCCTCTTGACGATCACCGACTCGATTCGCGGGTCCAGCGAACAGGTCTCGGCAACCACGCCCAGGTCGACGGTCAGGGTGTTGGTCATACCGGGAACCAGGCCGCAGGCGTCCGCGACCTCGGCGATGTCCATCCGCTGGGTGCCGAAGACCTCGACCACTGTCATTCTGAAGTGCGGAGTGCGGCTCAGAAGGCTGGTTGCCTCCACCACACCACCAGCCACCAGCACTATGCAGACAACGGCAAGCATCAGCTTCCAGTGGAACCTGAATGCGTTTCCGACCGACTCGCGGACGCCGCGGACGACCATTTCCTTCGTCATCTTCCTGCGGTTCTTCTTCATCGGTCCCCTCCCGGCGGGTGCTACGGCACCAGTTCCTGCCATTCGATGGCGCCCCGGCCCACCAGCCTTACTTCACGCGTCAGCGTCACACCCTTCATCGTGCGGACGGTATCGACCACATGCCTTGCCAGGTTGAGCAGGTCGGCGGCAGTCGCGTCTCCGCCGTTCATCAAAAAATTCGCGTGTTTGTGCGACACGATCGCTCCGCCCACCCGGTAACCCTTCAGTCCGCATTCCTCGATCAACTGACCGGCGAACAGGTTCGCGGCCGGATCGGGATTCCGGAAGAACGAGCCGGCAGTACCGCTGGCTGGAGGATGATTTTTCCTGCGCAGCTCAGACAGCGTGGCGGCGACCTGTTCGCCCTCCGGCCAGCGCCCCGTCCTGAGTCGCAACGTCGCGGACACGACAATGCTTCCCGCGGGGATGGACGACGTCCTGTATCCCAGGCCAAGTTCCGAAGCCTCAACCCTGACCGGCCCGGCGGCGGAAACCAGATCCACCGACTCGAGCATGCTGTCGACGTAGCCGTAACGGGTTCCGGCGTTCATCGCCACCGCCCCGCCGACCGTTCCGGGGATTCCCGTCAGGAATTCAAGACCGGACATCCCGGCCTTCTCGACCGCCGCCAGCAGGGCGCCCAGCGCCATCGCGCCACCGGCCTTCACCACGGGCAGATCACCCGGGACGATTGAGTGGCCGCCCAGACCGTTTCCGAGCGTCACGACCGCACCTTCAATCCCGTCATCCATCACCAGCAGGTTTGAGCCTGCTCCCGCTATAAGCCAGGGACACCCCTCGCTGGTCAGGACGCCCAGCACCGATTCAAGCGCCCTGGCGTGCTCGACGACTATGTACAGGTCGGCCGGGCCGCCTGTCTGCAGTGTGGTGTGCCGCGTCATCGGTTCGTTTTCCCGGACTTTGACGCCGGGAATCGACGACACTGTTGCGGCCAGCCGCCCCCACCCGTTCATTTCCCCACCATTCCAAGAATTCCTTCGGCAATCCTGTCCGCGGCGTCCGGACGTGCGGCGGCAAGGGCCGCGGAGGACATCGCGGACAGCCTTACAGGGTCACTCAGCACCTCGGTCACGAGGCCCGCGACCTTGCCGGTGTCAAATTCGGACTCGCGAATCATCATTGCGGCGCCCGCGGTAACCATGTCGGCGGCATTGGCGGCCTGATGGTCATCGGTGGCCGCCGCAAAGGGCACATAAAGCGCGGGCAGGCCGGCCACGGCCACCTCGGACACCGTGCCCGCCCCGGCGCGGCAGATGATGAAGTCCGTGCTGGAGTAGGCGTCGGCCATGTCCCGTATGTAGTCGCTCACCTCTGCCTCGACTCCCAGTTCACGATATGAGGCGCTGACGGACGCCTGGTTTCCCAGGCCGCACTGGTGCCTGATTGCCAGACCGCCGGGAACATCGGCCATCGCGGCGAATACCGGGGGCATGCGTTCATTCAGGAACCTTGACCCCTGCGATCCGCCTAAAACAAGAATCCTTCGCTTCATGCCGACGCCGGCAGCGCGATTCATGTGGAGAATCGACTTGCGCACCGGGTTTCCGGTTATCTCCGCATCCTTGCGGCCCAGCGCCGGAATCGCCGACACAAAGTTAACGAACACCTTCCTGGCCACCTTCGCAAGCAGACGGTTCGTGAGACCGGGTCTGGAGTTCCCCTCGTAGATGGCCGTGGGCACGCCGGTCATTGCCGCCGCGAGCACGAACGGGCCAGCCGTGTACCCACCGAATCCGGCGACCGCGTCCACACGCAGCCCGCGAACCATCCGGGCAGCGCGAAATAGCGCGCCGGGGATGCTTAACAGTCCGCGGAGTTTCCTGGCGATGCCCATCCCCTTGATCTGGCCGACCGCCAGAGTCATGACGGGAATGCCCGCGTCCGCGAGGATCGTTTTCTCAACCGCGGCTCCGCTGCTGACCAGCGTAACCTCGCACCCCCTGGAAACCAGAACCCTGGCGGTCTCGACCGCGGGAAGCAGGTGGCCGCCAGTCTGAGCCGCGACCAGCGCGACGCGGATCCTTTTGTCCTGATTCCGACTGGTCATCGTTCTTCCTCCAGTCCGACGGTGTCCTCAAGGATCAGTCCGGGGGCCGGTTCCTCCCGGGGCGGTTCCGGCGCCGGTCCGGCCTGGTATTCATCAACAAAGTCCTCGGAAATGACGATCTCCGCCGTGGCCTCGATGTTCAGGCGCTGAAGTATGCCGACGCAGATCCAGCTGATGAGCATCGCGGTTCCACCTGCGGACAAATACGGCGCCACGAGTCCCTTCGCCGGGATGATTCCAGCGTTGACGCACATGTGCATCGCCGCGGGCAGAATGATCAGGAACGTCATCAGGAACGCCAGATTTCTTCGATAACGGCTCTCGAACGACCTTGCGATCGCGAATCCCCTGCACGCGATGACCGCGTACAGCAGACAGATTCCGACCAGACCGATGAATCCGAGTTCCTCGGCCGCGACCGAGATGATCATGTCGTTCTTCGCCTCGGGCAGCGAACTCCAGGCGTGCACGACGCCTCTGCCGAGGCCCGTTCCGGACAAGCCACCGCTCTGGATCGACAGAGCGCCTCGGGCAACCTGGAATCCGACGCCATTCTTCAGGTAGTCGTCGAAGAACCAGGAAAGAAGGCGGGCCAGCTTGACCGGGTCCCATACGAAGACGCCGATCAGTCCGGCAACTCCAAGGCCAAAAAGGGTTAGAGCCTGCTTCCAGTTGATTCCGACGACCAGAAGCATGACGAACATCGTGGCGCCCATGATAACGGCGGAGCCGACGTCGCGCATCAGCACCAGTACACCCAGGAAGGGCGCCGCCAGCGCGACCGTCACCAGCAGCATCTTCCAGCTTGCGCCGACATCCTCTGCCTTGATCAGGAACCCGGCCAGGAATATCGCCCAGGCCACTTTCGCGAACTCCGACGGCTGAATCGACACGCCAAAGACAAAGAGCCAGCGGTTCGAGCCGCCGTGCCCCTTGCCAAGGAGCCCCACCTTCATCAGAACCAGAATGATGAAAAGGCCCACCAGAGCGGCTATCGAGAGCCGCCACAGCAGGCGCAGATTGAAGTGACGCATCACGAACATCATGGCGATCCCGATTCCGGTCGCCATGAGTTGCGTCTTGAACTCGCTCAGACGCTCGGTGGCCGACAGGTCATGGGCGGCATGCATGGTCACCGACAGAATCAACAGAAGCCCCACGACAGAAAGTGCCAGCACGGCAGCCAGCAGCGTGATGTCCCAACGGCCCTTGAACAGCGTCACGTCGGGGGAGTCGGCCAGGACGACACGGGCGGATTCGCTTTCAGCGCCGCTACGGTCCGTACCGACCATCGACTTCGTCGTGACTCCCGCTGCCATCAGTTGCCGACCTCCACATCCCGGGATTCGAATCGAGCACGGATCGCATCGGTGACCAGTTCCAGACCGACCCCGCGTGACGCCTTGACCAGGACGACATCCCGGGGAACAAGCATCTCGCGGGCGAGCGCGGCTGCCGCGAGCGAGTCCTGAGCCTCGAACACCCGCGCGGGATCCATCCCGGCCGATATCGCGGATTCGGCCAGAACGGCCGCGTTGCGACCAACCGCTATGAACAACGCGACACCGCGTTCGGCAACGGCTCGGCCAATCTCGCGATGAACCTGCTCGGTCTGCTCTCCCATCTCCAGCATGTCGCCAAGCACGGCGACCTTCCTGCGTGACGCGGACAACATCACAAGCGCGTCGAGCGCGGCCAGCATGGAGCGCGGCGAAGCGTTGTAGCAGTCGTCGATCATCCGGATGGTTCCAAGGTCACAAAGCTGCATGCGATGGCGACCCGGCTCGACACCGCCAAGTGACTGGCATGCGATCTCCGGATCCACTCCGACTTGAATGGCGGCCTGGATGGCGGCGGCCGCGTTCATCGCATTGTGCACTCCAACCAGCTTGAGCCGGACCGTCCGGACGACGCCATCAATTCCATACTTCACTATCGTGGCGCCATCGCTGGCACATCCGACGTCAAGGACGCGGACTTCGGAGCGCGGATCCCGACCGAACCATGCGACCTTTCCGCGGCTGCGCGAAGCCATCGCGGCCACGAGCGGGTCATCGGTGTTCAGAATGGCGACACCGTCTTCGTCAAGCGCGTCGACCAGTTCCGCCTTGGCCGCCGCAACGCCCTCGATCGTCTTCAGGCCTTCCAGGTGAACCGGTGCAACCGTTGTGACAATGGCCACATCCGGAGGGGCGATGGTGCACAGCTCGGCGATTTCGCCGGGTGCGTTCATGCCCATCTCCACGACCAGAACCTCGTGCCGCGGCCGAAGGCCCAGGCAGGTCAAGGCCACCCCGAGGCGGTTGTTGTAGTTTCCCGAAGTCACATGGGTAACGAACGTTGAAGACACAGCGGCGAACGTAAGCGCGGTTGTAGTCGTCTTGCCTATCGAACCGGTTATGGCGATCACGCGCGGCGACAGGATCGAAAGCCAGCTCCTGGCCGAGGAGATCAGCGCCTCGGTGGTGTCGGACACCTCGACCACGAAACAGCGTCCCGAAGCGATCACCCTTCGAACCGCGTCGGAATTGACCGCGGAGCTTGAGACAACAACGCCCGCGGCGCCCTTCTCGCAGGCGCTTTCGACGAAATCCTGTCCGTCAAAACGAGGTCCACGTATTGCGAAGTAGACCTGGCCCTGGACCATGGTCCGGGTGTCTATCGATGCGCCGGTGGTTGCATAGAGCCCCGCGCCGCACAGCAGGGTTCCCCCGGTGAACTCGGCGATGCCTTCGCCCGAGAGCTCGTATTTCGACGTCCGCGTCATTCTCCCAGTGCCTCCGAAGCGACCTCGACATCACTGAAATGCACCGTGTGATCCTTGAACTTTTGCACTTGCTCATGACCCTTGCCGGCGATCAGCACCACGTCTCCAGGTTTGGACTGCCTGATGGCCGTCATGATCGCGGTTCGACGGTCGGCGATGACCTGCCAGGACGCCCTGGCCACACCTTCCTGTTCCGCCTCGCGTACACCGGAAACAATAGCTTCAAGAATTGACTCTTCCGGTTCTGATCTCGGGTTGTCACTACAGATGGTCGCGTACCGGGCCCCGATCACGGCTGCCCGTCCCATGAGTGGCCTCTTGCCCGAATCGCGATCCCCGCCGGCGCCAAAAACGATGTGAAGATCGCCGTCCTTGACCATGGGACGCAGGATTGCGAGGACGCTTTCGATGGCCTTCGGAGTGTGCGCGTAGTCCACGAAAACACGGATGCCGCTGGATGACTTGACCCGTTCGAGACGACCGGGGATAACAGCCAGGCTCTGCACGCCCGCCACGAACGCCTTCAGATCGAGGCCGTTCAGCCCTGCCAGCGACACGGCCGACATGATGTTGGCCACGTTGTGTCGACCAATGAGAGGAGACTCGATTTTGATCAGTCCCCAGGGGGTCTGGAACGAGAAGCGTGTCCCGTCCAACGAATAGTCGACATCGATCAGGCGGACCTCGGATGACTCCCTGCCCTGCATGGTCCAGCCGATCACCTTCAGCGGGCAGCGCCTTCTGATCTCGTCAGCCACCTGGTCGTCGT
>Ga0209606_1001081_pt1 | contig 36245 bp, 21 predicted proteins | sample AD_UKC057_MetaG_FD_184412 | JGI IMG/M metagenome (GOLD analysis project Ga0209606, IMG submission 184412) | Active sludge microbial communities of municipal wastewater-treating anaerobic digesters from USA - AD_UKC057_MetaG (SPAdes) (version 2) | ecosystem: Engineered > Bioreactor > Anaerobic >...
GCCATGGGAGAGAAGACCCTTGAGCAGAAGGTCGCGGAGTGGCGGGGATTCGCGGCGGGCGTCAACCGAATCCTGGGGGCGGAGTGCGATGGATTGGCGTGACGAGGCAGCCCGGGACCTGCCGCGGCCGTCGCCGAGGGAACCGCGCACGTTGCGGCAGGACATCCTCGACGAGGTGCAGGACCACCTGCTCCTCGCCGCCGAGGAAGAGCGCGCCGCCCGCAAAGATGCGGACGACGACGAAATTCGCAAGAGTGTCATCGAACGTTTTGGCAATCCGGCGGCCGTGGCGCGCAGGCTGTGGTGGGACGCGATGAAGGAGGTCATTATGCGGGACAGGATTATCGCGGCAACCGTTGTGGTGGTGGGTATTGCGTTTGTGGTGTTCGTGGCGGGGGGCTGGACCCACCTGAGCCGAAGGCAGGATGCCTTGCTGGCGGCGATCCAGGAAATGAAACAGGTTTCGGCCAGGCCGGAGTATGAGGCCATCCTCGTGTTGCACCGCGGGTCGCTGGAAGGCCCGCCCGCCGAGGGCGTCGAGGTCAGCTTGTCACACAAAGCGGGAGAGGGTCCTGCCCTGGTAATCGACGATAAGACCGGCGCCGACGGCTCGGTCACCTTTCGTTTCCAGAACGAAGGCAAATATGACATCACTCTGTTCGACCCCGTATCAGCCATGACGCTCAAAAAGCAGCTCACCGTGTTCGCCGGGCACGGCGAAGGTGAAAAGCACATCGCCGCCCCGGACATCGGTAGCGCCGAATTGCGTCTCCAAAGCCCGTTGCCTCCGCAAATCTCAGACGACGAGGCGTTGCTGCTGGTGGAACTGGGTTGTGAGATGACCGTGGACGGGGCCGAGTGGCGGTTTGACAAGAAGCTCTTCGTGGGCCGTCCAGGCACAGTGACGGAAGCTACCGAAGTAGGAAGCGGATCGAGTCAGGCATGGGGCGTCGGTTGCGGATTTCTGGCGCCAGTGCCTCTCCGGAATCTGCAAACGCCGGACCTTCCTGTCTCCGTTCTCATGGTTTCTCCCGCAGTTCCGGAACGATTGGGTGTCGGAAGGCTTAGGGATACATTCGCAGCGCCAATGAGCGCCTTCTTTGCCAAGTACCCGCCCGGGAAATGCCTTTTGGAGCCGGGAACAGAAGCCCATCTCATACCGCTGGAAGAAAATACTCTGGAAAAGTGGCTGGAGGTGATTCAGTACAATCGAGCCATTGGCATGGCGATTGACCGAGACTGGGCCCAACTGCTCAGGGGCGTTCAAGGCGCACTTTTACACAAGGCTCAGCCGTGCATGAGCGCATCGGTCGCAAGAGACGAGCAGGGCAACATCAAAGTCCACGAGGACAAGATCGCCGTCTCCGATTCGGTCGTACAGGCGTTGGAAATGTGCGGGCAAGCCGAGGCGCTCCTTATCCAGGCGCAAGAAACGTTCGAGGCATCAGCGGGCGCGAAAAGGATTGAGATCCTGCTTACCTGGAGGGGCAGTAAGCCTGCCGAAGGTCCGTTGCGCGTGTACTTTGTCGACAAGGAGTCCGTGAAGCAAGTAGATGTGGCTCTTAGACAATTCGAAGAGACTCAATGGGGAACCATCTTGTTGCCCCCCGAGATTCGCACAATCGATGCTGGTGCGCTGTTCCTGGCCGCCGTGCCAGGCATTCCGCCGAGGGAGATGCTCGAACCGTCTCCGCTCTTTGCCGAATTCGAAGATATCGACCTCACCCCGGCCAAACAGGCCATGGAATTGTGCCCAGCGGAAAAGGAGTAAGGGAACTGCAGATAGCGCGGACGCAGCCGGCGGCGCTGGTTCTTCCTGCACTCCATTCCGCCTTCTTCTACGCTCAAAGACATTGAAGAAAGACCTATCACCCGTTGCGCCCGGGAAAACCCGCCCTCCGGTGCCGGATGCGGGTTCGTCCTTCGGGCTGCGGAGAACAGACCCTCTTTTTCGGGAGGTACGCGAACGTCCGAATTCCCTTCTCACCTTCCCACCCTTCCCACCTTCGCACCTTCCATGAGAAGGCCTTGTCAAGGCCTTTAAGGCCGGCGAGGCGGCCGGTGTCGCCGCGGCATTGGCCTGCTCTCGCAACTGCCTCCCCCACGAACTCGAATGGAGCGCCATCGCCGGGAAGCTCCCGGCTGTTGCCCGCGGGTGAGCGCGAAACCCTGGCCCAAGGCCTTGCGAAGCACAGCCGCGCGGTCTGTCCCGAATGCCCACAAACGTCACCTATGACCGTGTGGTATACTGGCTGTTGAGGCCTGACAAGGGGCCACGGCGTATGCGGGCAAGCGGATTCCGTCCGGTAGGATGCCGTGGCAACGGCCAGATTCCAGGAGGTACGGAGAGATGCGATACCTCATAGCAATAGTAACGATTGTTCTTGCGAGCGGATGCGGTCTTGAGCTGTTGGCGGGGACGGCTATCCAGGGAACGCTTCAGAAGGAAGCGGTCAGCGGCGCGAAGCAATCCATCGATTATGCCAAGGACACCTCCTCGCGGATGAGCATCGAACAGGCAATCCGCGCGTACGCAGCCGAAACCGGCGAGTACCCGAAATCCCTTGATGCGCTGGTCCCCGAGTGGATGCCCAATATCCCCAAGAAAGCCGACGGGACCGGTTTTGGCTACGACCCCGAGACGGGCGCGTTGCTGGATAGTCCGGTAGAGGGGACGGCGGCTCAGGGCGCTCCCGCAGCCGCGCCGAAACCCGGTCTGTTGGACAACGTGCCGCTCCAGGAATCGAACCAGGAGCGGCTCCTGCGCATTCATGAAGCGATCACCAGCTATACGGTCAAACAGGGCAAGTATCCGACGTCGTTGTGGGCCTTGGTGCCGGATTACCTGCCGGAATACTTGAAGACCAAAGACGGTCAGGACTTCGATTATGACCCGGCGACGGGGATAGTGTCCGCGCCGCCGCCGTTGCCCGAACCCCTCGAGGCCGATGCGCCCGCGGCAGGGTCGTTGGACAGCTACGGCCAGTACCAGCAGCCGCAACAAGCCCAGCAACCCGTGCACCAGCCGCGGCGGCGCGCCCCGGCGGGCGGCGCGGGCGGCCCCATGGGCGAGGTGTTGACCGGCATCGGTATTCAGGAAGAACTCAACCGCGGGTTCGGGGGCGGAGGTGCGAGCAGCACGGCCCGCCAACACATGAGAAGCAGGTCCGACGAGGCGGTCAATCAACGCAACCTCCAGCAGGAAGAAGCGCTGCGCGAGCTGAATCAATAGGGCAGATACTCTGCCGGCGCGGGCCGGTTCTCGTCCGTGCCACCCCGCTATCTCGCGGAGACCCCATTTCACGAACCGAAAACCAATCGCGAACGGCCCTGTCCTATTCCAGAGGTACGAACTGCTTCTGCACCTTTTCCCAGAGGTCGGCGGCGAGTTGTTTGCGGTCGGTTCCCGCGACCGGTTCGGCGCCGAACTTCATGGAAGCTTCGCCGCCGCGCAACCGTAAGATGCCCAGGATGTGGTTCGCGAAAGGAACGTCAGGACCCCAGTGTACGGACTGCATGGGCGTCGGGTCGTTGGGTTTGGTGCGGTAACCCAGCGTAGCGTAGTGGACCGGCATCCCGGCTTGAACAGCGGGCTCAAGGAGAGCGGGTTTGAACGGAAGGACGGTCTTGCCGTCTCCGATGCGGCTCTCGGCGAACATATGCACGGCATAGCCCTTGTGCAAAGCATCCGCGATCCGCTCGTTGATGTCCCCGACATCCGTGCGCCGCTGCCGGTTGACAAAGATGATGTCGACGTGCCGCGACATGAACCCGATAAGCGGCCACCGGGCCATGTCGTGGCGCGCGACAAAAACGCCCCCGATGACCGCGCATATGACGACGCTGTCGATCGAACTGAGATGATTGCTGACCGTGAAACAATGATGCCGCGGGGGCTCACCGTTTATGGTCAGGCGAAATCCGCCAATGCGCAAGGCCACGCGGGCCCAGAGACGGACCATCGCGCTTCGGAAACGCACGTCCGCATGGGAAGACGCCATTTTTATGAAGGGGCGGACGATGATGGCGAGGGAGAACACGCCGCATGTCCACGGCACCAACAGGAAGATGCGCCACGCGGCGCGCATATTGGCCAGGAATCCGCTCACGTTCCCCCCAACGACAGTCTTTGTTACGGTTAGCGAACATAATGGCATACGGCTGTTCAGACAGCAAATTGCATGCGAACGGACCGGCCCTCGCAAGGGGATGAGGCGGCCGCTGAAGGCCCGTTTTTTGGTGGAAACGGCGGGGAGCCGGCGTGCTATACTCTCACGCTCCTCCACGCCCGGCCTCTTCTGTCGGTGCTCGCGTGCGAGCGCAAGACTCTTGTGTTGTATCGTAACGTGAGGATGTACGTCTGTGCCCAATCCGTGTCTGACCTGTGGGGCGTGCTGTGCCTATTTCCGGGTCTCTTTCCATTGGGCGGAGTGTGATGACGAGACATCATGCGGCGTTCCTGTGGGCATGACCGAGGATCTGGGGCCGTTTCGCCGGATGATGAAAGGAACAGGGCGAATACCGCCGCGGTGCGTCGCTCTCGAGGGGGAAGTCTGCGTATCGGTTTATTGCTCGATCTACGCGCGGCGTCCGAGCATCTGCCGGGCCGTCAAGGCGTCCTATGCAACGGGTCAGCCGAGCGAGCAGTGCGACAAAGCCCGCCTCGCGTACGGATTGCCTCCTCTCACACCCGGCGCGTGGCACGAACCTGACGGCGAGCCGGTTCCCACGAGCCCCGAACCCGACCGCCGCCGCCCACCCCGCGCCGCGTGACCTTTGTCTGGCGGTTTGCGCGCCCGATGCGATGACTTGCCGCCGAGCGCCGTATCTGGTGTACACTGGCGTTACGTATGAATACACGGGCACATCTTTGCGGGATTTTCCTGCTGGTTGCTGGAGCGGTCTGGGGCCAGACCCCCCAACAATTGTGGGCGCAGGCCACGGTTTACCGCGACAGTTGGGGCGTTCCACACGTGTATGCCGACACGCCTCGCGCATTGGCATTCGCGTTCGGTTACGCCCAGGCCGAGGACCGTCTCGAGACGCTCATGCGCGCCTACCGCATTGCGACGGGGCGCGCCGCGGCGGTATTCGGGCCGGATTACGCCGATTCAGACGCCTTCGCGCTGAAAATGGGACACGGCGACCTGGCCGTGCAGGCTCTCGAAGACGCGCCTCCTCTGACGCTCGACCTCTGCGAGGGGTTCGCACTGGGGGTCAACGCATGGATCGCGGACCATCCGGGACGGGTTCCTGAATGGGTGGATGGCGCGCGGCCCGCCGATGTTCTCGCGCTCATGCACTGCTATTTGATGAGTTTCGCGCCGTTCGATCTTCGGGGGATATTCTCGAGACCTGCCCCGGCCTTTTCAGGCAATGCATGGGCGTTGGGCCCGCCCTTGACGCAGTCCGGCGCACCGGTGCTCGTGATCAACCCGCACGGGTACTACGACGGCCCGTTTCAATGGTATGAAGCGCACTTGGCGGGTCCCCGCATGAACGTGGCGGGCGCGGGTCTCTGTGGGCTTCCCGTCATTCTGCAGGGCCATAACGAAGTGCTCGGCTGGGCCCTCACACCCAATTATCCCGATTTCGCGGACATCTACGTCCATCCGAAAGAGGTGATCAAGCTTCCTCCCGCCGACCCGAACAAGATGCAACTCGAAGCCGCGCTCGAACGGCTCCTCATCGGGCGCCGTCTTGCCGAGGCACGGATATTCTTCGTCAATACGCCGAGCGGCATGCGGCAACGGAGCGTATCCTTTCGCTTGACGGGCAAGGGTCCCGTGGTAGGCGAGATTCAGGGAGACCCGTGTTCGTTTTTCGCGGGCGGCTATGCCGATTTTGGCGCCCTGGAACAGTTGGCGTCCATGGCCGCGGCCCGCAATCTGGGCGAATTCCAGGATGCCCTGGCCATGCGGCAGTTGCCATGCTTTCATGTGCTTTACGCGGACCGGGAAGGAAACCTGTTTTACCTCTACAATGCAAAAGTGGGCGACAAAGCGCTCGCCCCGGCCACGGCGCCGCGGGGAGGATTGGACAGCAACCAGGAAATGCTCAACGCAGAGAGAGGCGCGCCGCCGGACACGCCAATCTACGGGTGGGACGAACCGGTCCCCGCGCAGGACTTTCGCTATTTTTGGGGGCAGCTGGTGCCGATTGAGGCGTTGCCCGCCGTGGTCAATCCTCCCGCGGGGTACTTGCAGGCATGCGGTACGCCGCCGTGGGAGGTGACGGGCAACTCGGGCATCAATCCGGCCACCGTGCCGTTATGGCTGGCCAACGATCGCGACTCGTTTCGTGCGCAGCGCGTGCGCCATTTGCTGAGTTTCGGCAAGCGGAGCTTTCAGGAGGCGCAGTCCATGGTGTACGACGTGCTCGTGCCGTTTGCGACCGCCGCCGTGCCGCAATTGCTCGCATGGGCCGATGCGCGTGAAAACTTCCTGCAGACCGCGCATCCCGATACAGGACACGGCCTCGACGTATTGAGGTCGTGGAATTTCGTCGCGGAGACCAACAGTTCGGGCATGACGCTCTTCAATGCCTGGTGGACGGCGTACCGGCAACTGGCGGGCCCCGACGCCTCCGACGCGCTGCTTTACCAGGAGTTCATGAGTGCGACGCCGCGTGTGCAGGAGCTTGCGTTGGAGGCGGTGTCGAATGCTGCCCGCGAGATGCGCAACCTTCACGACGCGATCGAGGTGCCGTGGGGCGATGTGCACCGCCTGCGCAGGGGAAACCACGAGGAACCCATCCCGGGCGGTTTGGCCGGTGAGCCCATCATGGTTACCGGCGGATACGGCGGAGCCCGTAGAAAACTGTTGGCCGGGTACGGGTATGCCTTCGCCATGGCGGTCCAATTCGGCGACGTTCCCGAATCGGTGAGTGTCAGCCCCGGGGGAGCGTCCGATGACCCCGCATCGGAACATTTCGCCGACCAGCTTTCGCTGTTCGCCGAGCGGCGCTTCAAAATCAACTACTTTCTCGACAAAGATGTGCAGCGTTATGCGGAGAGCGCGTTGGGACGGTGCCCGACGCTCCGGCCCGTTGGGATGCAGGGCGTGTTCGGAATCAACGCGCGCGACCCCGTCTCCGTGCACCTCGAGACCGCCGCGGAATCCCCGGCTCCCTTGCCAGACGGCATGGCGCCCTACACCGTGTTCGTGACGCCGAAACTGAAAGGGCCGGGGGTGCCGGCCAGTGTGGACGCGGCCATCTATATTCCGCCGTCGGTGGTCCAGGAAGGGGGCCTGGAACAGCTTGCAGTGTATACGCTTGATCCCGAGCACGGCTGGTTTGCCGCGCCCAACCAGGCCATCAATGCCAACACGCGCATCCTTCACGCGCGTTACCAGGGTTTGCCCACCTGCGTCGTTCTCGGGCCTGCCGTACTGCGCGTGGAACCGCCGGTTCTGGCCGCGGAACCGCCCTCTCCCGAGGAAACCCCACGCGAGCAGGAGCGGCTGCAGGTGGCTGCGGAACCGGACATCGAGCCAGCGCCGGAGGAAGCCCCGGTACCCGAGATGCCTGCAGCACCGGCACCCGAGTCCCCGGAAGTGAGCGAGGCCGGGCTTGAAGCTCCCCAGCCGGGGACTCTCGCGCAGGCGCCGGTGATTCCCGCGCCGGCGCAAGGCCCTTCCACTCCCGCCGACGCGGTTCGCTCCGCTCTGGCATGGGGCAAGACCCTCGAGATTCCAGTTCCAGGCGGGGCCGGTTCCGTAAGCGTCACGGCAAACAAATCCGTGGGTGTGTTCACCAGCGCATCCGGCGTTGCGCCGGTCCCCCCGCCCGAGGGCCTGGACCCTGCAACGCCGTTCGTCGCGGTCCATTGTTCCGATGCGGAAGCGTCGATGACGCTCGAAGTAGCGCTTTCGGTTCCTGGTGAAATTACAAACCGCGGCGAGGCACTTGGATTATACGGCTACCGCCCGGAGACCGGGTGGCAAAAGCTCCCCGAGCAGCGCGTCGACAAAGAAACCGGCGTCATGACAGGCTCGGATACTCGGCCAGGCATCTACGCCGTATTGAAGCCTGCCGGCGCCCCCGAAGCACAAGCTGCGCCCCTTGAGACCACCGTTGCCGCGCCGGCTCAGGACGTTTCAATAGAGACCACGCCCGCTCCAGTGGAAACGCCGCCCGAGGAACAGGCCCGTGCGCCGGAACCCGCGGCAGCGCCTGTACCGGCGGGGCCTCGAAAGCCGACCCTGGCGTGGGGCAAGTCGCTGGTGCTTGCGGCGCAAAACGCGCGCGCCGAGTTCACCATCGAGGCGGAGTCTTCGATAGGCGCATTCACGAAAGTCCTCGCCGAGCCGCCGGGCCCGATTCCGGAGGGCATGCAGGCATACGGCAGTTTTGTCGATTTGTCGCTGTCGAAACAGGATGTTCCCCTGCGTATCGGGCTCGCCCTGCGCCCGGAACAGAGCCTGCCGGACGGAGTCGACATCGGGACGCTGGCAATTTATGCGTTCAATCCTGATGCGGGCTGGGAGCGGTTGGAAGGCCAGCAACTCGACCAGGCCGCTGGCGCGCTGACAGGTTCGGATACTCAAGCCCGTACGTACGTCATTCTCGGACCGAAAAAATAGCCTTTCGCCTTATGGAACCAATCACGCTGGGACTCGCAGAGAGACAGGAACGCATACGGCGGGGCATAGCCGCGGCATCCAGAGAACGGATTCTTTGAACCACAGAAAACGCCCATTTGCGCCGTGCGCGACCCGGCAGCGCGGAGAGTGTTCGCCTGCCCGCGGTTCACGGCTCGCGTGCCGGCAGAATACCAGAAAGAGGGGGCCGGGACGGTCTCAAGGGCGAGTTGCGGTGGTGAGACCATCCCGGCACATGGCCTGAAGCGCGTCCTACGGTGCGATCGGTCCACCTTCGCGGTCCGGCTGCGCTTGGTGGCTCGTTCGCGCTTCGCGGCCCGGCGAAACCTTCGGTCTGGCTGGAAAGGCGGGTGGTTTCGCCGTCAGGAGAGGTAAACTGTTTGCTGCGGCACGGTCCGTCAGAGTCTGCCTAGACGGCGGCGACGCCGTGCGCATCCAAGACATTGACGAGGTCTTGGTATCCCATCAGCCCGGCAATACTGCGGGGGCTGAGATCGCCCAACAGAACGGCTGAGGTATGCGGATCTGCCCCCTGATCGAGAAGCATTCCGGCGACCTCCGGGTTGCCGGAAAGCGCGGCCCAATGCAGCGGAGTAAGGCCCCGATCGTCGGGTATATCCACCGCGGCGCCGTGCTCCAAGAGCATCTCGACGGTTTCGTGATGGCCATTGCGTACTGCTTTGTGAAGAGGCGTTTCGCCGCTGGCATCGCGGTCCATGGCATCCACGCCGCTTTCGAGCAGGGAATGGACAGCCTGCGCGGCGCCCCAATACGCGGCGCTGTGCAGGTAAGCCTCGGGGGTCTCGACCGGCACGTCCACCCCTTCCCTTTCTTCCTGGCCAAGCATGAAATCGATAAGGGTCCGGTTGCCGCAGCGCATGGCGCGTACGAGAGGCGTCTCGCCGAGACCGTCTTCCCGATGTATCCAGCTCTTCGTCATTTGCCGCTCCCTCCAGTACCACTTCTGAATCGCGCGTTCCCATGCGGTGACTGTCTTCCCTGCCATGTCAATACGTACATCCACAGGCGCCAAGGAGGTCCGCCAATTCCTCGTATCCCATCAGCATTGCGGCAGCTTTCGGGGTCAGCCCGCCGAGCCCCGGGGCGCGAACGTTGGTTTCTGCTCCGTGTTCCACGAGCAGATCGACCAGCTCCGCGTGACCCGTGAGGGCGCACCAGTGCAGCGGGGTCATTCCCGACGCCGTGACTTCTTTGACGTCGGCGCCGAATGCCAACATCGCCTCCACCGTTTCCGGGTGGCCAGCGCGTATCGCCTTGTGCAACTCGGTGTCGGAGCGCCGGGAGCATCCGTTCCAGGTCGCGCCGGACAGCAATTCGAGGCCGGTCTTGCTCATCCCCCAGTAGGCTTCCCGGGGGACAGACCGGGGTTTCCGGTCCTCTTCCTCGCCATGGACCCCGAGAAGGACAAACTCGGCGAGTTCCTTGAAGCCGCACTTCATCGCACGGCTCAAGGGGGTCTCGCCAGAGGCATCCTTCACGTGCATCCATGACCGGCCCATTTCATTTAACTCCTTGATGTCGGCGGGCGTTCTGCCCGTCCAGCTTCAAGTAGACTCATGCATGCGCCGTGCCAAGAGAGTCCCGGGAAAGACAAAACTGCGGAAACCGCCAACGCCAATTCGGAAAACCTTTTAGAACAAAAGGAATTTGCGCGGACTGCCCTGGAATTGGCACGGCCTATCTGCGGTGTGACGGTTCCTGACAATACTGACGAGTTTTCGACGGTCTTGAGGGGCTCCGGGCGCCGTTTACGGATGCAGACGGGACCCCGGCGGTGGCCAAGCCGGTCAACCGGGAATATTGAGCGCTTTGGCCACCTCGGGCCAGCGCGAGCGGTAGACCTGCCGGCCGAAGTGGTCGAGGTCCTCGACCAAGGCGATCATGCCTCCTTCTCGCCAATCACCGCCCTTTTCGAGGAAGTCGGCGACGGTGGTTTGCAGGCTGTTCTCCCTCGGAGCCGTGGCCGGGTCAAACTTGTCCTGGAAGAAAATGAACCACAATCCGCCGTCTTCCGAATAGATGGGGTACAGGTACAATTCGCGCATGTATTTCACGAGGTTAGCGGTTTCGGGCAGGACCTTCTCGAGTTGGGGGCCGAAAATCCACGAGTGGCACCAGAAGCTATTGAACGGTTTGTCGGGAAACATCCGGCGGAAGAATTCCACTCCGCGCCGCATGGTGTCCAGGCATTTTTCGGGTGTCATTTGGCCCCCGGAGGGAATGTGCGTATCGAGCATCCAGTCGCCCGGCTTCACGTAGTAGTCCCATTCGGAACGTGGGAGTCTCACTTCGTGCCGGAGGGCATGACCCGCGGGATGAATGGGGAATCCCCGCGCTTCCTCGTCTGAGATGGCCAGCGACGCCTGCCAGCTGTCGGCGGTTCCCAGCTGCACGGCATAACCGGCGGCGTTGTACCAGCGCCCGTCCCCGGATAGCGCAACCGTAAGGGCCTTTTCGCGGTGCCGGAACACATGCACGAAAGGCTCCATTGGCTCGAGCTTGTACTCGAAACGCCCCAGCCGGAACAGCTTGCCTTCCGTATAATTGCGCATCCAGAAAAGCTGGTCGCGGAACAGGCCCAGACGGCCGTGGCGTCCCCGGCGGAAGTTATCGGCAAAACACGAAACCTGGAGACAGGTTTCGCGCGTGACGTCCTCGGGTACGTGCATGGTCGCATGAATGGCCCGTGTGCGCGGAATCATGGCCATCCCTATCAGCAGATAGAAACAGCCGCTCGAATCGTCCGTGGCTTCGTCAAGCACGGGCCACTTGGTAAAGTCGACGCGGTCAGCATAATCATACAGACGGCGGTACGCGTGCCACGCCAGTGCTTTGAGCGCGGGATCCGCGTCAATGCGCTGCGCGGTCTCCTCGAGCGCCGCTTGCTCCTTGGATTCGAGGCCCCCCCATTCCCGGCTCATCGCGATCTGGCTGGGCTCGAGAAAGGGCAAGGTCTCCGGCATTGAGGCCATGGATTCGTCCCACCGCAACGCCACTTCACCCTGGAAGTCGCTTTCCTGAATGTGCTCCAGTACGTCAGCAAGTTTCATCGAAAACACCTCCGATGGATCGGGCATGAGCAGAATTGGACCCCGGCCGCGTGCTGCGGTCACACTCGCAAGTTTCCCAACGAGCCCGCGGTGCTGGCCGGCGAAGATTCTCTTGGAACCTGCACGGGCCGGCCCTCCTTCCGGGAGCGGTTTGAAACGTCACGACCCCACTGTCCGCCACCGCTCCGCCGCCGGCGCCCTCGACAAGCCCACATAGATACTACCGAAGGACGGCCGAGTGCGCAAGGACATTGCCGCGGATTGAGATGGCGGCGGCCGCCCGCCTCCCCGCAACGGCAGGAAACCGGAACCCGCCGCCGTGTAGTATGTAGTATATAGGGACGTTACATAGCCGTTCCGCATGGCCTTGCGGGAAGCATGGCGCCGCAGGGAGCAGCAAGAGGAGAATCACGATGATTACGCTCGGTCTCACACTGGTTGCGGCATTGGGAGCAAACCCGCCCGCGGCGGCTCCGGCGAATGCCGCGGCGTTTCCGCTGGGAGCCGTCCGTTTGCTGGACGGTCCCTTCAAAAGGGCCATGGACCGCGATATCGCGTATCTCTTGCGCCTCGAACCGGACCGGTTGTTGAGCGGATTCCGCCGTGAGGCCGGCCTCGAACCCAAGGCCGAGGTATACGGGGGATGGGAAACTCAAGGCGTGGCCGGGCACTCGCTCGGGCATTACCTTTCCGCCTGTTCGCTGGCATGGGCGTCAACCGGGGACGACCGGTTCGCTGGCCGCGCGGCCTATATCGTCGACGAGCTGGCCGCGTGCCAGACGGCTAACGGCAACGGCTACGTGGGCGCGATTCCGAAAGGCAAGGATGCCTTCGCGGCGGTCGAGCGCGGCGAACTTCAGGTGAAATCCTTCGAACTGAACGGCATCTGGGTGCCCTGGTACACCGAGCACAAGGTGATGGCGGGCCTCCTTGACGCTCACGCGTACACCGGCAGCGAGAAGGCACTGGCCGTCGCGAGAGGGCTGGCGGATTGGATCGAGAGCGTAACAAAAGGCCTGAGCGGCGAGCAGTTCGAAGCAATGCTCGCCTGCGAACACGGGGGCATCAACGAGTCGCTGGCGGAACTGTACGGGCGTACGGGCGACGAGCGGTACCTGGCTCTGTCGCGGAGGTTTCATCACAAGGCCGTGCTCGGCCCACTGTCGCAGGGCATCGACTGTCTTCCCGGTCTGCACGCAAACACCCAGATTCCCAAGATTACCGGCGTGGCCCGGCGCTATGAGTTGGCAGGCGCCATGGAGGACCGGGCCATCGCCTCGTTCTTCTGGGACCGCGTCGTGCAGCACCATTCCTACGCCACGGGAGGCCATAGCGAACGCGAACACTTCGGGCCGCCCGACCAGCTCAGCGGCCGCCTCGGAACGGATACCACGGAGACGTGCAACACCTATAACATGCTGAAGCTGACGAAACATCTGTTCTGCTGGGATACCGCATGCGAAAAGGCCGATTTTTACGAGCGCGCGTTGTACAACCACATTCTCGGCTCGCAGAACCCGGAGGACGGCATGATGTGTTACTTCATTCCTCTGAAGCCGGGACATTTCAAGACGTATTCGACGCCGTTCGACTCGTTCTGGTGCTGCACCGGCACGGGAATGGAGAATCATGTGCGGTATGGCGAGGCGATCTATTTCCACGGGGAAGACAGCCTCTACGTCAATCTCTGGATTCCCTCGGAGCTCTCCTGGGAAGAGAGCGGCGTGGCTGTTCGCCAGGAAACGGCGTTTCCCGAAACGGGTGAGACGCGCCTGCGATTCTCGTGCAGGAAACCGGTCGAGCTTACGCTGTTCCTGCGGTCTCCCGGCTGGGCCGCGGGATTGCCCACAGCCCAGGTGAACGGCGAGAAGTGCGCCCATAGCGCGCATCCGGGCGGATATGCCGCCATCCGCCGCACCTGGCATGACGGCGATGTGGTCAATTACACGATCCCGATGGCGTTACGGCTTGAAACCATGCCAGACAATCCGGACCGCGCGGCGGTCCTGTACGGCCCCTTAGTGCTCGCGGCGGGCGTGGGCCCGATCGATGGTCCCGAGCCGCAGGTGCCCGTCCTGTTGACGGAGAACCGCGACCCCGGCGCGTGGCTCAAGCCCGTCGAGGGCAATCCCCTCGCATTCCAAACGAAAGGCGTGGGGCGGCCGCACGACGTGGAATTGACACCGCTTTACGCCATGCACGGTCAGCGCTACAACGTGTACTGGGATTTCCTGACCGAGGACGCATGGCAACAGCGCGAAGCGGAGCGCGCCGCCGAGGAAGCGCGCCTGAAGGACTTGGACGCCCGGACCGTCGACACCGTGGCGATCGGCGACAAGGCGTCCGAGGAGGCCCACAACCTGAAAGGCGAGAATACGGCAACGGGCCCTCACCAGGACCGGGTGTGGCGGCATGCCCCCAACGGCTGGTTCTCTTACGGTCTCAAGGTGCTTCCCGCCGCGCCGATGGAGATACTCTGCACCTACTGGGGCAGCGAGAACCAGCGCGCGTTCGACGTGCTGGTAGACGACGCGAAAATTGCCGAGCAACGGCTTCACAACGACAAGCCCGGCGAGTTCTTCGAACTGGCCTATCCCCTCCCGCTCGAGTTGACCCGGGGCAAGGAATCCGTCACGGTCACGTTCAAGGCGCATCCGGACAATATCGCGGGCGGCGTCTTTGGCCTGCGCACACTCAGAGCCAAGGAATAGCGCCTCGAACAGGCCCTTTTCTCAGGAGATACAAATGCAGGTGATATCGAGACGGCGTTTTGCGGGCACCCTCGGCGCATTGGCTATGAGTGGCCTGCTTCGGTCCAACGCGAAATCCCAAGCGCAGGAATCCCCGGCGGAGGAGCGCCACGACCTGATCGTCGTGGGTATCGGCAGCGGCGGGTTTGGCGCCGCCTGCGCCGCGGCCCAACAGGGCCTCAACGTGCTGTGTATCGAGAAGGCCGGCCAGGTAGGCGGCAACGCCGTCGCGTCGGGCGTGACCATGTGGGAACCTGGCGTGGGCGGAACGGGGCTCCCCTTTTTGATCTACCGCCGGCTCAAGGCAACACCGTGGGCCACCGCCATCTACTCGACCGGACGACATTTCTCGTGGGACGGACAGCAGGCCTTTCCCGGCGGCGAGGCCGTGCCCGACCTGACCCGCGCGTACGCCGACACGCTTCGCAGGCACCGAGGCGACGGCCTGCCCGCCGATACAGCTTTCAAAAAAGAGTACTGGCACGGCGTGGTCTTCGAGCCCGCGGCATATGAGGGGGTCCTGCGCGCCATGCTCCAGGAGACCGGCCGCGTCACCCTCTTCACCGAGACCTTATTCGAGAAAGCGGAGGTCCAGGACGGCGTAGTGACGGGGCTCGTGCTCTCCAATGGGAAACGCGTATCCGCGCGCGCCTACGTAGACGGCACCGGCGGCGGTGAATTGTGCAAGGCGTGCGGCTGCGAGGTCATGTACGGCCAGGAGAGCGCCGGCCGGTTCGGCGAGGAAGGCGCGCCCGAACAGCCCAACAGCCTCACCAACGGCGCAACGCTCATATTCCGCATCGCGCCCGCGGATACAAAGGCCGTTGAACCTCTGCCCGAAGGCATCCCCGACAAGTGCTGGTGGGGCTCATTCCCCGCGATGAGCGCGGTGCAGTATCCCAACGGCGGCTACAATTGCAACATGCTCCCCACCATGTCCGGGGAGGAACTCGCGAAAATGGCTCCTACAGCCGCCTACGAAGAATGCCGCCGGCGCGTATACGCATTCTGGAACCATGTGCAGCGCGGCTGGCCCGAGTTTCAACGTTACCGCATCGCGTGGCTCGCGCCGGCCCTCGGCGTTCGGGAGACCACGCGGCTCGTGGGCGAATACGTCTTGACCCTGCACGACCTCCGCGCGGGCATTTCAAAACAGCAACACCCGGACATCGTCACCATCGCCGATCATTCGATCGACCGCCACGGCACGGGCGGGCTCGGCGGAGAAGTGATGGGGCCTTACGGCGTGCCCTACCGTTGCCTCATTCCGAAGGGTTTCAAGAACCTGCTGATTTCCTGCCGGGGCGCGAGCTTCAGTTCGATTGCCGCATCCAGTTGCCGTCTGTCGCGCACGATGATGCAGCTCGGGCAAGCCGCTGGAACAGCCGCAGCCATCGCCCAGGAACAGGGCATCGGGCTGCCTGATGTGCCGCCGGAAATACTCCGGGCCCGGTTGCGCGAGCAGCACGTTCAACTCGAGTGGCCCATGTCCGAAGACATCAAAGCCTACATCAATGACGAAACAGCCATCCGCGCAGGATGAGCGGCTCCATCATGGCCCCGAAAAGACCCAAAAGAGACGGGAACCGCCTTTCTGAATCAAGTAAGCCACGCCTACGGCCGCCGCAAGCGCGACCCCAAGCCTTTGCCTGTCAACGGGGATGAACCTTCGGGAACAAGACGGGATTCTGAACTGGGTACGTCTCTTTGGCTATGGCCGCCCGCGTTCTGCTAACCTGAAAGACGACCGATTTGCCCCATAGGGCTCTTTTCCCGAGGACCACGACGCAGGATGTAAGGCTATGAAAGAACTCATGGTTGTTCTGGCCGCTCTTATCGGAGTTTCATCAGTCTCCACGGCGCAAGGTGACCGAGGCGTCACGTCACCGGACCTCCAGATGGCCGATATCCCAGCGGGAGCCTTCGTCATGGGCAATGACGCCTCACCGCTCTGGGACCAGAAGCCCGCCCACAACGTTACAATCACGAGGCCGTTTCGCATCTCCGTCACGGAAGTCACTCTGGCACAGTACCGCCGATTTCGTCCGGACTGGTTTGCAGCGGCTCCCGGTGGGTCTGCGTGCGGCATGAGCTGGTACGACGCGTCGGCCTTCTGTGATTGGCTCAGTCGCACCGAGGGCAAGCCCTATCGTCTTCCCACGGAAGCCGAGTGGGAGTATGTGCGGAGGTCGGCAGAGAGTTGGGGCGTTCAAAACATGGCCAATGAGGTACGTGAATGGTGCTGGGACTGGTACGGCCCTTATCCGTCGCGTGATATGACAGACCCTCCCGGCGCGGCACAAGGGCTTGCGCGCGTGGTTCGCGGCGGCGTACTCGATCTTCTGGATGGGAAGTTTGAGTGTCTGCCCCGAACCGAATACGAATCGCCTGGTTACCGGGCGGGGTTGCCGCCGGCGTTCGGCATTGGGCCAGGCAGAGCTGAAAACGCCGCTGAGAGCGGTCTCGATGTGCCCGGCTATCATCACATCGGTTTTCGAGTAGTCCAAGGCATAATGCCCAGTACCGAACCCCTTGCATGCGAGTCCTTCTTCATCACACAAGGAATCAAGAATACCCGTCCCGAAGCGCGAATAGGTCCGGACATGACAAAACCGTATTTTCGCAAGCGCTATCTGCTGCCGTCGCCGCCGGAAACCGAAGGCGACCGCGCACGGATGGAACAACACCAGAAACGGATCGATGCCGCGGGCCTGGATCCTTCATTCCGCGGACATAATCACTCCCCCGCGCTTGAGGTCTGCGACAATGGCGACGTGCTGTTCGTGGTTTTCACCTCCTACACCGAATACGAACCCGAGATGTCATTGATGGCAAGCCGGCTCCGGTTTGGCGCTGATTCATGGGATATGCCGTCCCGCCTCGTCGATTGTCCAGGCGTGTGCGACAATACGCCGCTGCTGTGGAAGGATCAGGGACGGATTAATCTGTTCTGGGCATGGAGCCGCGCCGTAGGCGCTTATCCGTTTCAATGGATTGCGTCCGAAGACGACGGCGCGGCCTGGAGTGAGGCACAGTTTCCCAATTTCACCGGCGCGATAGGACCTCACTCGAGGCAGCCCGTCAACCAAGCCTTCCGGGGGGCGAACGGTACGATTTACGTGCCCAGCGACGCAGTCGGAGGCGCCTCAGTGCTCTGGGCCAGCCCCGACAATATGAAAACGTGGTTTGACACGGGCGGACGAAGCGCCGGCCGCCACACGGCCTATTGCGAACTCAAAGACGGACGAATCCTCGGCATGGGCGGCAAGAATACGGACATAGAAGGATACATGCCCAAAGCCTTCTCGTCCGATCATGGGAAGACATGGGAGGCCGCCAAGTCCTGCTTTCCGGCATTGGCGGCCAATCAACGGCCCAGTTTGCTGCGGCTTCAAAGCGGCCGGCTGTTTCTTGCCTCCGACTTTCAAAAACGCGAAGGAATCCGCCCCGCAGGCTTTACGGAATCGGGCAGTTTTGCGGCTCTTTCAGAAGATGAGGGCGAGACCTGGCGCATCAAGAAACTGTCCGGTGCGCAAGAGCACGAGAGCGGCCCCGCCTTCTTTAACGGCCTTCCCGGCGCGACAACATTGGGCTATTCGGTAGCGCGCCAAGCCCCCAACGGCGTGATCCACCTCATTACCACGATGAACCGTCCTTGTCTCCATTTCGAGATGAACGAGGCGTGGCTACTCTCGGATGATCCAGTACAGAGAACCGATCAGGAACTCATGGCAAACACCGCGCGGCACATCCAAAACGTCCGCGAGTTTAAGGAATGCTTTGCCGATGGCGCGCCGAGACTGACGTGGTGTGCTGGCACGGGCGACGACGGGCGTTATCTGCTGCACGGAACGGAAACCTGGTACTACCCTGACGGCAAGAAGCAGTACGAAGCGCAGTATGTCCTGGGCCAAAAGACAGGCATGGAGACGTTATGGCGTCCGGACGGTTCCAGGCAATGGGAATGGGCCCATGACTCCGATGGTGAATCCCGATGGCTCCAATGGTGGGAGAACGGAACCAAGAAAGCCGAATCGACTTGGAAAGACTTCCGCGCAGTTGGAGTTGCCCGCACGTGGAACCGGGACGGCACGCCAGCCATCGAAATGGATATGACGGCGCAATAGAGCCTTCGGAAGAGACCCGCCCTGCAGGAGACCTCTCCGGCCCCATGACGTGTCCAGCAAAGACGTTCCGCGAAGGGGAACGCGCGGCAGAGGGCCTCGGAGCTTGACGGATTCGTCCGCCGCGCCTATTGACCGCGCGCGGGTTTGCTGCAACAATGGATCCCAGCGGCGACCGCGCAGGTGCCACCGGCAACCGAGGGGAGTGGATACCAATGCGCCAGCACAACCTTACCCGGCCACTTGCACTGGCAGTTCTTCTAATGGCGATCTTCCTCATGTGCGGCTCGTGTCAGGATATCGGGTTTCCCGAGGAACTCGCGTCGATCTACGTGTCGATCGTTGTCCACAACGAGGAAACGCCCGAGTATATTAGCGATCCGAATCTCTTTGAAGAGGAACGATCGGCCCTTGTGGAATTCGCCGATATGCTGCATGCCAACAACGTCATGCTGAACTGGCAATCCGACTGGAAATTCCTCGAGGCGGCGAAACAACACGCCGTGGGCGGCAACACCGGCGGCCTCAACATCGTCGAGTACATCCACCATCTCGGCTTTGAAGTAGACCCCCACGCTCACGAATCGCAGTATACCTACGCCGATGTGGCGGCACTCATAGACCAATTGGGCGTCACGCCATCGAACATCGCTGGCGGGTTCGTCGCCTACCCGCCTGAGGAGTGCCTCCTCGAGCGTTTCTGGCAGCCCATCGAGGGCGACGTGTACGAATATACGTGGCAGGCAGAGGCTCTTTGGGGAGGTGCGACCTCCGGACACGTCAACGAGACCTCCCTGTGGGCGTCCGGCATCTGGAAACCCCAGGACAACGAGCATTTCATGGTGCATGACGACAACGCGCCGCTGCCGCATATCGGCAAGTATGGAAACACGTGGGAGGACCTCGACGATCTCGTGGAGCAGCAACAATCAGGCATGCTCGATAAGGACGCGATTTACACCGCCGTTATTCTTGTGCGGCAGGCCGAACTGACTGGTCCCGATTTCATAGACGAGTTCGAGGCCGATCTTCAGGACCGGTTAGACAGCCCCGGGCTTCATTTCGTAGGGCTCGGGCAGCTATTGGGCATCTGGGAGTACGACTACAACAGCGCCCCAAACCAGTATTTCTATTAAGACCCCTGCCGGTGCTTGAGGAATGCTTGCTCTCAGCGAAAACCAATGACTCCGGGAATTCAGACATGTTGCTTCCTTGTGGCCGCCACTGTATCCTCCTCTCCCCGGCATACGTGATTGCGCGGGGAACACATTGAGACATTGCATGCGAGGTATTGCGACGTGAGGAGAATCTTGACGATAGTCTTGGCGCTTGTGTGGGCAGGAGGTGTGGCGCTGGCGGGCGACTCTCCCCAGTTTCGCGGGCCGCACCGTGATGGCCGGTTTGATGAGGAGAATCTGCTGAAGGCGTGGCCCGAAGGCGGCCCGCCGTTGCTGTGGGTCGCGAGGGGATTGGGCAAGGGTTATTCGTCGCCGTCTGTGGCGGCTGGCAAGCTCTACGTGCCTGGCATGCTCGACGAGCAGAACGCGGCCATTTTCATCCTCACACCCGACGGCGCCATTGAACGCTCGATCCCGGTGGGGGTCGAGACAGAGGACAAGCAGGCGCCCGGTCCCCGTTCGACGCCGACTATCGAAGGCGACACCCTCTTCATGATTTCGGGCCTGGGCGAAGTCTATTGCCTCGATATCCCCTCGGGGGCGAAGCGGTGGAGCGTGAACATCCTGGAACGTTTCGCGGCACAGAACATCATGTACACGCTCGCGGAGTCCTTGCTCGTGGACGGCGATCGCGTCATCTGCACGCCAGGCGGGCCCGACGCGGGTCTGGCCGCCCTTAACAAGCAGACGGGCGAGACCATCTGGACCACCAAAGGGTTCGGCGACCCGGCTTCGTATTGTTCACCCATCATCTACACGCACAAAGGCAGGCGGCTGCTTTTGACGGAGACTGCGAATTTTCTCGTCGGCGTGGACGCGGACAGCGGCCAGTTCCTGTGGCAGGTCGAGCACCTCACCCGGGACGGCATTCATGCGGTGACGCCCGTGTACATGGACGGGCTCGTCTACTACACCGGCGGTTACAAGGCGGGCGGCGGCGCCGTGCGCCTTTCCGATGACGGCGCAAGCGCGGAACCCGCCTGGAAAGACGAGACGCTCGATTGCCAGCATCACGGCGTCGTGCTCGATAACGGCTATCTCTACGGGACAAGCCACATGTTCAGCAACCAGTTGATCTGTACCCAGATGGCCACGGGCAAGGTCATGTGGACCACGGAGGAAGTCCGTCAGGGCGTGGTCGAATACGCCGATGGCATGTTGTACATCTACGAAGGGCCGAAACGAGGCATCGTGCATCTCGTAAAGGCCGCGCCGGAAGGATTCGAGCGCGCGGGCATGTTCACCGTGACCGAAGGAGACGGAAACCACTGGGCGCATCCTGCTATCGCCAACGGGGTCCTGTATATTCGCCACGGGGACGTATTGCTGGCGTACAATCTTCGCGCCACGCCGTGAGGCGCGACAATTCGTGCGGAGACCGGCTGGTGCCGCATCTTCCCTGGAACTGGACTCGGCATGGGGAGAAATGCAATGCCATCCATCTCTTCTCGATGCAACGCCGCCGGCCGCCTCTGGGGCGCTCAAATCAGACATCCAGCCTCTGGCTTCCGGCAACAGGTCCGTTCCATAGCCAATTCGATGGCTAACGCCGCATTGGCTGCTGTTGTGATGATGGTCCTGCCGGTTGTTTCGGGGGCTCAGGAGAATCCGCCTGTCATCCTGGAGAACCAGGCTCTTGAGGTCCGGATTCCGCCCTCGCCGGCGCCTCCTGCGGTCCCACGCAGTGAACCTCATGACCGGCCGCACGCCGGGCGGCTCCGTCTGGTCTTCCCCGGACAACATGTTCAACGCCCATCCGGACCAAATTACACTGCTCCGAAACCATTGCCGCCTGTTGAAGACGCCCGCACGCGAATTCCTCATGCTAGGCAAGATGCTTCACCCATTTGAACTGGACGTAGAAAAGCTGACGTTCGATTGGGGAAACGGCGTGGGCGAGAACGCCGAAAAGCAAACCACGGCAGACCCCGCGATTCTCACCAGCTCCTGGCAATCCCCCTCGGGCGGGATCGGCCATCTATTCGTCAACATCTCGGACAGACCTCAGCCCCTGGCCATTCAACTCGACACCCGCAACGCTCCCGCATGGCCCACCTGCGACGTTCATCTCTGGAGTTCCGAGGAGAACGCCACTATTCGCACGCTTTGGGAGGCCACCGGGCTGCCACGCGAGTTCTCTCGCGAACTGCAGCCGCTTGAAGTCGTGTTTGTCGAGGTCCGTCCCCCCGCCGGTTGACGGGCGCGTAGCCTCTGCCAAGTTGGACCGATTCGGGAGCCGCAAGGCCGACCGTGCTACCGAATCCGGTAGGACCAGTCTGAATTCTGCATGGGAGCACCCTGTACAGACCGGGTGATCCTGCTGCGGCTGACCATCGGAGGCAACTGCATGGCCGGGGTTCGAGGCGGTGTCATGCCGGGGCTGTTCCGCAAGCCCGTCTGCGCTTTGTAGTGGCCGTACCCGCTATGGTAGCCGGGATACGCGCCCCGATAAGGCACCGGCCTCGGACAGGGCGACAAATGCACGTAGGGTGGCGGGGCACAGTACGACGGCGTCTGCAGGATAACCGGAGGAGCAGGAACCACTGTGACGGGATAAGGCGCAGGGACGGGTACAATCTCGGCCGGCTGCGGGACAGTCACAACAGGCGCCGCTGCCACGGGAGGATAAGCCTGATAAGTGCCGGCGTTCACCAAAATCCCTATAAGATCGACAACCGCGTTTGCTATCCCGACGTCTCTATAGGCTTCCGCATCCGAATAGCCGTGGTGGTCCCAATGCTTGTAGTCTCCGCCGTGATGGTTGTGTCTCGCCGATTCAAGCAATTGACCCAAACCCTCGAGGCCGGACAAGCCCGAATGCGAGGACCCCGAGAAGAGGTTACTGCCGCTGCCGCGGGATCCGCCCAGACCGCTTCGTCCATTTAGCCCGTTGATACTGGGTGCGCGCAGCCCGCCTCCGGAACGATTTGGCGCCCGCATGCCTCTGCCACGCGACTGCGCCACCGCCTCGGGCGCGAACAGTGCCAACGAGGCCAGCACGGCTACGGACAAGGCCACCGCTGCCACTCTCCTTCTCTTTCTTAAAATCATAATGGCCTCCTTTCAGAATCCTTCGTATTAGACAGTACCTCCAACATATTTGTTCATTTCGTGCTGCACGAGGCAAAGAGCCGCTCCGAAGCGCAATGGGTTGCGCGCAAACGACTTGCGTTAGTCCTGTTATTGAAGTGCTCTTCCTGAAGATTTTGAGGACGCAATAGAACGAATGGCTCTGACGTAAGCGAACAACGGAGGGATGGTCTTCCTACCCGTCCATGCGGTCATCGGGGGCGGACACGTCCGCGCTCCTGTTCAACCCCTTGGCGGCCCTGGGCCACGCGGTCCACGCGCCGCCGTCTGTGGCTGATCACGCCGGCGGAGGGGCCGGAGCAACCTCGGGCGCGGGTGCCGGCGGTGCGGGAGCTGGTTCAGGTGCAGGTGCGGGTGTCGGCGGAGCGGGTGCTGGTTCAGGCGCAGGCGCGGGCGCCGGCGGAGCGGGTGCTGGTTCAGGCGCAGGTGCGGGTGCCGGCGGAACGGGTGCTGGTTCAGGCGCAGGTGCGGGCGCCGGCGGAACGGGTGCTGGTTCAGGCGCAGGTGCGGGCGCCGGCGGAGCGGGCGCTGGTTCAGGCGCAGGAGCAGGCGCGGGCGGGGGCGTCTCTTTCAGTGTTTTCAATGCTGCAACAATGTCCGCAGGTTCGGCGCGCAGGCGGAAATCGGCGTTGAGGAAGGCGTAGCGGATGACCCCGCCTCCATCAATGATATACGTGGCCGACAAGGGCAACTCGTTTGAGGCATCTCCATTGTACGCGTTGAAATCTACCTGCTGAGTCAAGTGCTGCGCCACAACATCCGGAAGCTTGTACGCTATGCCGTATTGTTTCGCGGTTTTGTTTCCCGCATCCGCGAGCAACTCGAATCCCAACTTGCTCTCTTGAACCGCCTTTGCCGAGTGCTCCGGTTTCTGCGGGCTTAGCGCCAGCACGCGGGCGCCTTGTTCGGTGATGCGGGGCAAGGCTTCCTGCAAGGCCTGGAGTTGAACGTTGCAGTAAGGACACCAAGCGCCTCGGTACCAGACGAGCACAACGGGCCCTTGCTTCAGCAGATCCTCAAGCTTAACCGGCTGGCCTGCCACGTTGGGAAGCTCGAACATGGGCGCTTGTTCTCCCACCTTCTTCGCTTTGTCTACGATGCCCGACTGGGCGAGTTCGTCGATCCCCTGTTGATAGGCCTGCGCAATTTCCGGAGCAGCCGTCTCCTGGAATTTCGCCTTCAATGCTTCAAGGCGCTCCTTCAGAGTGGGCGGTTGCTGTGCCGCGGCTTCCGCAGCGGCCTTATCGGCGGCGGCCTTTTCCTCGGCAGCCTTCTGTGCCGCGGCCTCCGCAGCCGCTTTGTCGGCAGCAGCCTGCTCCTCGGCAGCCTTCTGTGCCGCGGCCTCCGCAGCGGCCTTATCAGCAGCGGCCTTCTCCTCGGCAGCCTTTTGGGCTGCGGCTTCCGCAGCGGCCTTATCGGCGGCGGCCTTTTCCTCGGCAGCCTTCTGTGCGGCGGCCTCCGCAGCCGCTTTGTCGGCAGCGGCCTTCTCCTCGGCAGCCTTCTGTGCCGCGGCCTCCGCAGCCGCTTTGTCGGCAGCGGCCTGCTCCTCGGCAGCCTTCTGTGCCGCGGCCTCCGCAGCCGCTTTGTCGGCAGCGGCCTGCTCCTCGGCAGCCTTCTGTGCCGCGGCCTCCGCAGCCGCCTTGTCGGCAGCGGCCTGCTCCTCGGCAGCCTTCTGTGCCGCGGCCTCCGCAGCCGCTTTGTCGGCAGCGGCCTGCTCCTCGGCAGCCTTCTGTGCCGCGGCCTCCGCAGCCGCTTTGTCGGCAGCAGCCTGCTCCTCGGCAGCCTTGATTTCCTGCGCTTGCCGGATAGCCTCCTCGGCAGCCTTGCGTTCTTCCGCCAGACGCTGCAGGGCGGCTTCAGCTTCCGCTTTCAACTGGGCAGCCTGCTGGGCGGCGGCTTCGGCAGCGGCACGTTGTTCCGCCAACTTCTGGGCGAGCGCCTGGACCTCGGCAGCCTGCGCATCCTGGGGCTGCTCAGGCGCTGCTGCCGGCGCAGGGCTTTCTTCAACCACACCCTCGACGGGCGCTACGACCGGCGCAGGACTTGTTGTCACTTCTTCCGGCTTCGCGGTGCTTGGCGCTACACTTTTCGCGGCATCGGGACTGATCGGCGTCTCATCCGTGTCTTTACCCAAGTCTTGTCCGGATACTTCTTGACCTCCCACCACCACCTTTTTCATGTCCGCGTCCGCCACTTGCTTCTCACCGGAAGACAGCAGCCGGCGAACGATGATCTGGTTCTTCTGAACTTCGTAACCGATATCGGGATAAAGCCACTGCCGAATAACCAAATCCAGCACCGTCCCAATGGGTACGTCGGTAAAAACGACCGGGTTCACCGGCAGGTCTTCCAATGCCTTGTCGATCCCGATCGGCACCCCCAGCTGGCGCGACAGTGACTGCACGGCCTTCGAGAAAGGCAGGGCCCCAGCCTGAAACGGGATTGGCCCACGCGTCCCCGGCGCTGTTGGCAACACAACATTTACCCGGCGCGCCAGCAACTCCGATTGTTCAGCGGAAAGCCCTTCGCTGTTTATCAGCAGCGAGCGCTTGTTCACGTATGGATTCCGGCCGGGATGATAGAAAAAAACGTAGTCGGGCGTACTATCCACCCCGACCCCGATAGCGCGCGCGGACTTCAATATCGCCTCCAGACCGGTCCGCAACGGCACCTCCCCCACAGATAGTTCGCCGGTAACGGCCGCCGCGGCAAGGTCATCGGCAACGATTGTCTTGCCTGTCGCCTGGCTTATCCAGGCAAAGGCCATGTATAGCGGCAGATTGGCGCCAAACACGATTTCGGCGTTCACCTCGTCGTAAACCGGATCCAGTGAAGGCAGCTGTATCTGTGTAAGTGCCTCAAATCCCTGAGGATAAAGGAAGTAGTAGTGGTCCGTCTCTTGGAGGCCGCATTTGAGAAGTTCCGAAATCCGGTCCGCCATTTTCGAGGCGGAGGTCTTCCTCGTTGACAACGCCTCGATCCGAATCTCTTCCATCCCATTCATCAACACGAGGCCTTCCACACCCTCCTTTTCCAAGTCGCGCAAGAACATCCCGAGCCGAACCATCTCTTTGGTTTTCTCGCTGACGGACCCGCCGGCGGGCGCTTTGCTCTCGGCTCCGAGCCGGTCATCGCGGCGGCCGGCCCCCCTGGGCCGCGACGCAGCGTACGCCTTTCCCTCTGCTACAAAAAGACTTACAGAAATGCAGACGCCCAGAATCACGAGAAACCACCGGTTCCGGGACGTTCTAGCTGGATTGCTCATGGCTTACTCCTGTAGAAAATGGATTCGGCCTCTGTATTCATCCTAGATAGATACCAAGCAGACTACGGAAGTTCCGCGTACCTTTTGCGGCGCGGCGTGTTACGGACGGAAGACCTGCTCAATGGGACTTCGCCCGCACCGGGGACAACGCGCGCCCTCTGTACGCACGTCCTGCCGCGAATACTGGGCCACGCATGCCACGCAGCAAACCGCCCCGCAACGCGAGCACACAAGCCCGTAGTCCGGGCGCAAGTCCGGCGCGTTTTTGACGTTATCTCGTTGGGGGTCCGCGGGCCAATGGGGCGCCCGCAGCCGTTTCCGGCACTCCAGGCAATTGCTGCTTTTCGTCTGAGGCCCGTAGAGATTAACGCCAATCCAGGCCGGGGGGCTCGCATCCACGGCAAAACAATGACTGGCATTGCAGTGGGGACACACATATTCGCTCAATTTGCGGCCGACAAGTTGCGGACGCGACGCCACCACAAGACCCATCTCCGGACCGGAAAGCGGGGTCAGCTCTTCCCGGGGGACCACCAGTATCTTTTGACACTCGGTGCACTCAAACTCGAGACTGTGTCCCCTCGCCCGCGCGGCATGGGCGTCAGTATCTTCGCGGATGCGCCACGCCAGCCACACCACCACGCCTGTCCCCGCCATCGCCACAGCAGCGGTTATCGGAAGTATCCACGGGCCAAGCCACGCCACTGGTGCCTCACCTCTCTCCGTTCATGCATGCGCCTCTCAGGGCCGATGAGCGCCACGCCGCCCAAACGGCCCTCACTCGGTATCGCCACAGCATCGGGCAGGCCCCGTAGACTTGTCAAGTCCGTGCGGCCATTCTATACTTGCTGGCATGGCGATTATCTTATTGCTCATAGCCGCAACGGCCGGCGTCGAGCGGAACGACCCCAACCAGACCTACGAGTTTGTCGAAAAAGGCACGGCGCCCATCGAGAAACGGCAGATCTTCGGCCGCATTCTCGAACAGCATCCTTACGGCTATCTCGTCGAGATTGACGCACCGTGGGAGAGCCAGAAGCGCACCGTTACTTTGCGAGACGACATGCTTGAGTCCGGTCCGCTGCTCGAGACCCCGGCGATGCGCGAACGCCGTATCGAAGAGGGATGGGCCGCCCGGGGCTTTGCCAAAGTCACCACGCCTGACGGCCAGACCGCCTTTGTGGTGGCTGCCGAAGTGAAATTGGCTGAGCGTGCCCGGCGGGACGGATTGGAGGCGGAACCGCCGGAACCCGTCCGCATACCTCCCGAAGCTCTTCTCGCACTGGAACACGGGCCGCCCGCCGAAGCCCCTGCCGCCGAGGCCCCCGGCAGCGCATTTCCCTGGGCAAGACGCGCGGCTCAAGCCGTTTTGATTCTCGCAGCGCTCGTTGTGGCGTCTATCATCGCGAAGACGACTGTTTTCGCGGAAGATTAGCCTCACATTCCGGCGGCCTGCGGCATCCCCGCCAAATGTTCCCGGGGATTGTACAATCGGTCAGCTCATGGAATCAAAGCGTCGCACGATTACTGTTCCACGGCACAACGGATCGCGGCGCGAGCGAGCAACCGCGCCGAACGCAGCGAGGGCACAGGGCAATACTCAGGGGTAGCGCTGCCGGAGGCAGGGCAAACGGGTCCGTTTCCTGGCCAGGCACCCCATTCTGCCCAAAGCGGCACCGCAAATCCCGTATAAAACGCAATACCAAACAATTAATGCCTTAACTAGCTTGTGTAAATTCGGTAATAACGTGGTATACTTCGAACGTAGTAATCTGAGAACAGAGGCGGGTGGGATACATGAAAAGGCCGGAACTTCCACGCAAGCCACTGGGAACCAATAGATTAGACAGGACAAGGAGCATCTTTGTCACGTCGATTCTGTTGACTCTCGTGTTGGCGGTCAGCTATTACGTGATACGCGCGAAGTTTCCTGGTTCCGCGATTATCGACGACGTTCTGGCTTTTGCGGCGGTCTGCGCGATCGCCTTGCCCACGTCCTACACGCTGGCCCGCGTGTACAATTCCCGACGCATCACCCTGGTGGCGATAGCAGCCTCCGTCCTGATCGTCCTTCCCTCGACCCTTTCCCTGATGCACTCCACCGTTTTTGAGTCCTGGGAAAGGGCGCCGTATCTCCGCGCCTATTTTGAGTACCGCCAGGAGATCAACAACACCGCGTTGATGTGCGGGATTCTGCTTTTCTTCGTTGCCTTCTATCTCAGCATGCTGGAGACCGAGCGGCACAAGATGCGGCTCGAAGAGCAGATGCGCGATGCGCAGGATCGCGACGAGGCATACAAGGCACTCGTTGAGAATACGCTGCAGGCATTGGTGATTTGGCGGGACCGGGTGTTCCTCTTCGTCAATTCCGTCTTCGAGGAGATGAGCGGCTACAGCGCCGAAGAAGCGTTGACGATGACGCCCGAGCAGGTGCGCGACCTGATCCACCCCGATGACCGCGAGATGGTGTGGGAACGAGGCGCCCGCCGTCTGGCCGGTCACAATGAGCCTGTACGCTATGAATTCCGCATGCTGTGCAAAGATGGTTCCGTAAAATGGCTCGAGGCGTTTACGACGCTTACCCAGTTCGGCGGCAAGCCCGCCATACAGCAGGCGGGCATAGACATCACCGAACGCAAGGCCGCCGAGAAGGCCCTGCGCGACAGCGAACAAAAGTACCGCACCATGGCCGACAACATTTCCGATGTCGTCTGGACCATGGATCTGGAGTCGCATTTCACATATGTAAGCCCTTCGGTCGAACACATTCTGGGGTATTCCGCGGAAGAAGCGCTCACCTCGGATCCCGCAAGAGTGCTCGTGCCCGGTGCTCTCGAACGCCTCGGAGATCTGATTAAGGACGCGAGAACGCGGGTGGCGGAAGGCGGAGACCCCTGGGTCACTCAGGCCCCGGAGGAATTCGATCACTATCATAAAGACGGCCGTGTGGTCACCTGTGAAATGTCCGTCATGCTCATACAAGACGACTCGGGCAAACCGACGGGGGTGATAGGCGCCACTCGCGACGTCACGGAGCGAAAGCGTGTTGAAAAGGCGCTGCGCTCAAGCGAAGAGAAGTACCGGACCCTGGCCGAGAGCATATCGGACGTGGTCTGGACAATCGGTATGGACGGACGCATCACCTACTGCAATCGGGCCGCGGAGGCCGTGCTTGGCTACCAGCCCAAAGAACTTCTCGGCATGGACATCCGCCAGTTGCTCACCGAAAAGGCTTGCGAGCGCGCCCGGCTCGGTATTCAGGACAGCGTCGACAAGAACGCCCGGGGCATCCAGGAACTGGGTGCTCCCCGCGAGTATGACCATGTGCACAAAAATGGAACGATCGTGCCTTGTGAAGTGATGAGCCGATTGCTCCTGGACAGAGATGGCAACCCCCTCGGCGTCGTCGGCGTAAGCCGAGACATCCGGGAACGCAAACGCGCCGAAACTGAAAGACGCCGTTTCGAATCACAAGTACAACAAGCGCAAAAACTTGAAAGCCTTGGGATCCTGGCTGGCGGAATCGCGCACGATTTCAACAACATACTCGTCGGCATCTTGGGGAACGCGGACCTCGCCTTGGAAGAACTTCCAGTGGGGGCGCCGGCGCGGGCCTATCTGCATCAGATTAACCTGTCTGCCAAACGCGCCGCCGACCTGGCCCGCCAAATGCTCGCGTACTCGGGCAAAGGGAAATTCGTCGTCGAAGAGATCGACCTGAACGACCTTGTTCTGGAGATGAGCCATCTCCTGGATGCTTCCATTCCCAAGAACGTGACCATGGCGTTCAATCTCGCGTCAGAGATCCCCGCCATCGAAGGCGATGCCACCCAGGTCCGCCAGGTCTTCATGAACCTAGTAATCAACGCGGCGGAGTCCATCGGTAAGCGAAAAGGCATCGTGACGGTCTCCACGCGGCTGCAAAACCTGCGTGCGGGCGAACTCGAAGACGGATACCTCGACCAGCAAGTTCCCCCGGGCCCCTATGTCTGCATCGAGGTACGGGACAACGGCTGCGGGATGAGCGAAGAAACCCGGCATCGCATTTTTGACCCGTTCTTCAGCACCAAGTTTACGGGGAGAGGCCTTGGTTTGTCTGCGGTGCTGGGGATTGTTCGCGGACACCATGGCGCAATCGAGGTGAAGAGCGCGCTTGATAAGGGGACCGCCGTCCGCGTGTTTTTCCCTGCCCTCGAGGTATCCGCCTGTTCCGTCAGGAAACGCCAGGCCGAAGCCAGCAGCCTGAATTGGCGGGGAACGGGTAAGGTGCTGGTTGTTGACGATGAAGCCACCGTGCTGATGGTGGCCCAGCGAATCCTGGAGCATCTGGGCTTCGAGGTTCTCCTGGCCGAGAACGGGCAGCAGGCGATTGAGATCTTCAAAGACAACGCGGACGCAATCAAGGTCGTCCTTCTCGACCTCACGATGCCCCATATGGGCGGTGAGGAAACCTTCGACGCCATACGGCAAATCCGGCCTGACGTACCCGTCGTGCTTTCGAGCGGGTATCCGGAAGAACGGGCGAAAGCCGGGTTCCGGGGCCAGGAGCTTGCCGGGTTTGTGCAGAAACCCTACACGGTGAACGCCCTGGCAAACGTCATTCACGCCCGGTTCAGTTAACCGAAGCGGCAGACCGCGCCCCCTGCGCACCCGGAAAACTTCGAAATTTGCGGCTGATCCTCGCCGCCGCACGCGTCTCACTGTTCGCAGGCCAATGAAGTGACCGTAACGAAAACCCCATCTGGGAGTATTTATACGGGATGGGGGTGCGTAATGTCTCGGGTTAGAGGAGAATCGCCCATGTGTTCGCGATCCGCAAGAGTCATATCCGCTAAGACCACCGGCGCCATTCTTATCTTGGTATGCGTGGCATTTCTGGCGCCCGGCTGCGGCCGGGGCATCGAAATGGGGCCCTACCCGTACAATTTCCCTGTGATACCGGGCATCCTCGCCAGCACAAGTTTTGCCGGGGATCAAGAAATCACTTCCGAGATGATGTATGACGTCTGCTTCCTTCCGAGCGAAAGCCAGATCCAAGAGTATCTGTCAGAGACGGCGCCCGTGGGCGGCGAGTTCCTCGCAGTGAGCCGTATCCAGCTTGGCTCAGCAAGACTGACCGTGCTCAGCGGCGATCCTGGCGATATCACCGAAATAGCGCTCTACTACCTGCCCGTGGATGATCCCAACGGGGAACGCCTGATTGCTTCCGCGAGTTCACCAACCGGCTTTGGCTCAACTGTTGAACTTACACAAGCCAACGGAGTCAATTTTCTCGACATTATAAGAGAAAACGACGCGAGTACCAGCGATGAGTGCCCCAGATTGCGTGTAAGAGCAAGAGCAAGCCAGATGCCCAAAGACGACATCGCTTTTACCACGGAACTCAGTATGGACATCTATGTCCGGGTTGGGCTCTGACCGGTCCACCGCCGCTTGAAATGGCGCGGTCATGCCCGGGCAGGGACGTGTGATTATCCGGTGCTCGAGCAGGCCTCAGGATACATTTGCAGGGGAGGAGACGAAGAGCGGCGGCAGAGCCCTCCTTCTTGTCAAGAGATTTCCGCGGGTATTCCTGGGTAGGCGGCATCGCATTCGTGAAGATCTTGCTAGGAAGCTCCTTCCTTCTATGATACACTTCTACCGGATAGAAGCTGTTCCGTATCGCAGACACGGAGTGCGTGAGAAGGAGATAGCCATGGCTGCAGCAAAGAATTCCCTGGAAAAGCTGCTCGAACTCGCCGGGCAGTTTGTTACGAAGCAGAAGGGGACGTGGGAACACGAGAATTGGGAAGCGCTCCTGACCAAGGCCGGCGCCTTGGGTATGCCCACGGACGACGAATCCAAGCGCAATCTCGGCAACATCCTGGAAGCGGGGAAGTACTTCTATGCGAACATGCCTCAGCCGGCTGCGAAGAAGAGTGCAGCCGCCCCCAAGAAGCCCCCAAGGAAATAGCTGATTCATTCAAGCGTGAACTGTAAGGCGGAATCCAATTACGGGTTTCGCCTTTTGTGTTGTTTTCCGGGGCCAGGCCTATTGACCGTCTTGTTCCGCCCTTGTATTCTGACTTTGCGAATGACCGGCCGTCTGCTTAAGGGAGAAAAGGCTACAGCGCAGACCGCTTTCAGCTTTCCGGAACAGACATTCGCACAAGGGAGCTGCCATGGGGGTCGTACTTGCGGGACTGCTGTTCTTTGCGGCCTTTGTAGCCGCGCTCGTGTGCGGCATCGTCGCTTTTGTCCGCACGGGCGATGTTCTTCAGCGTATCCAGCGGCTCGAGGTTGAGGTCCGGGACCTTACCAGGCGTATCAGTCTTGCGCCTGCCGAAGCAGGCCGGCCCCGGCCGGTCCACGCACCGGATACCGGGCCTCCCGAGTCCGCGGCGACTGAGCCCTCCCGCACCGAACCGTTCGAGCCAGGAATCTCCCTCGCGCAAACGCCCCCCCCTGTTCCCAAGAGCGTCCGGGAGGCACGGCCTGCCGAAGCGGCACCGCTAACAACCGAAAGATCCGCCCCTGTTGAGTTGCCGCGGGCCGTTGCCGCAGGTCCGGCACAGCCGTCAGGAGCGCCACCGTCAGAACAGCCGGCATTCCAGCTGGAGTTGCCTGAAAAGATGCGGGACCTCACCAGGAATCTGTCTTGGGAAATGCTTGCCGGCACGAAGGGACTCCTCTGGGCCGGCGTGATTACCCTTGTCGTTGGCGTCGCCTTCTTTCTCAAGTACCTTTACGACCTGGGCTACATCGACGAGCGCATCCGGCTGGCGATCGCCGCGGCAGGCGGGGCAGCGGCGCTCGCGTTCGGCGAGCGATTCCGCCGGAAGGACTGGGCGGTCATTTCCCAAGGGTTCACGGGCCTGGGGGTGGCCGTCTTCTACGTCTGCGTCTATTTTTCCTTCCAGATCTACGCACTCACGGGGCAAACCGTATCCTTTATGCTCGCGAGCTGCATAACCGCCCTGGCCGTGGCGCTGGCGGTGGTCCAGAACGCTCCGCCCATCGCCGTGCTGGCTGTTATTGGCGGCTTTCTGAGCCCCGTGTTCATCTCGACCGGCGAGAACCACCCTTACGGCCTGTTCAGCTACATCGCGTTGCTCGACCTGGTCGCGGCGGGCGTGGCATGGTTCAAGCGGTGGCGCTTTCTCGACGTCCTGTGTTTTGTCGGCACAGCGCTGCTCTACACGGGGTGGTATTTCAAATTCTTCGGCAATCCCGATGAGCCCGATATGACCCTTCCCGCCACGCTGTACGCGTCACTGTTCTATATCCTGTTCCTGGGTTCGTCGTCCGTCCATTCGCTTGTCCGGCTGGCGAAATCGCGTCCGGAAGACCTCATCGTAGCCGCGCTCAACGCGGCATTCTGGTTCTTTGGTTACTACAACGCGCTCTACGCCGGCCACAGGTACCTTCTCGGGGGCATGGTGCTCGGGCAAGCCGCTCTCGCGTTTCTCGTCTTTCTTGCCTGGCGGAAGCGCATTGCTGAAGACAACGCCGCCCATGCCGTCTTGCTGGTCGTTGCGATGGGCCTGTCGGTCCTGGCCGTGCCCATTTTGCTCGAGCTTTACGCCTATCAGATCGCGTGGGCGGTGCAAGGGGCGGTGTTCGTATACCTCGGTTACCGGTACCGCCACGACCTCGCCGTTGTCGGCGGCATTGTCGCCTGGACCCTTGGCGCTGTCGCTCTTTTCCGCACCCTGCCCCTGCATACGGAAGTGTTCATTCCCGTGTTCAACCCGGAATTTGGCTCGTGGGCCAGCGTGATCGCCGCTGGGGCAGTCATCACGCTGATCATAAGCCGCACTCCTGACGAAGGGCGGCCCGGGAAGCTTCCCATGATCGGGTTCGTGGGACTGGCAGGGTTGGCGTTGACATGCCTGCTGCTGACGTTTGAAACGGCGCTGTTCTGGAGTACGCGCGAATATGCCAACTACCAGGCCTATCAGCACAGCACCCTGGCTTTTCTGTGGGCGGTTATCCCCGTAGCGGTCATCGCGTTCTTGTGCCAGAAACGCCTGTTCAACTGGCTGATCGTGGCGATTGCCTGTTACGGCATCGCCCTTGTGTTCTGGTTTGCGGGACTTGCCCACTACAGACTCGTCGAGCCCTGGATGTTTCTGAACACCTCGTTTCTGGCGCGGCTGATGCTCGTGGGCTCTCTCGCTGCGGCGGCCGCCCTTGTTTTCCGTTTCAAAGGCGAAACCGGCAAGAACGCCCCTTTTCAGGCCTCATCCAGGCAACTCACGGGCTTGCTGGCGCTGGTCAGCTGCCTCATGGGCGCCTTCCTGTTGAGCCTCGAGGTGTGGACCTTCTGGGAACTCCGCCAATATGCGTATGGGGCTGTGTACCAGGCCGGCTCGCTGACCCTGCTCTGGGCCGCCATTCTCCTCGCAACCACGTACGTGGTCTGTCGAAAACGGCTCGAAGACTGGATTCCCCTGGTCCTGAGCGTCTGCACATTCGCCATCCTCGTATTTCTCGCACTCCTGGTTCGTTACCGCATGGCGGACATGTACCTTTTCTGGAACGTTTCGTTCGCGCTGCGGCTTCCCATGGCCGGGGCACTCGCCGCTGCCGCCTGGTTGATATACCGCGCGCGCATGAACGGACGCCTGTTCGGCGGACCGCCCTTCCCTATCTTGAAGATTGCGGCAGTGTGTGGCTTCGCGGCATACGAAGTGGGCGCTCTGCTCCTGACCTTGGACGTCTGGAGCTTCTGGGAGGTCCGGCAAGCCGTCTATCAGTACAATCACCAGTACGGCTCGCTTGTAATCCTCTGGTCGGTTATCGCGTTGGCGACGGCCGCCGTCATTTACGCGAAACGGCTGCAATCGTGGACGTTTCTCCTCGTTGCCGCGTATGCGGTGGGCATTTGCATCTTCGTGTTGTCCCTCCACAGGTATCAGGTGCCGGAGACGTACCTGGTTCTCAACACCACATATCTCGCCCGTCTCACCCTGCCCCTGTCAATATGGGCCGGAGCACATCTTCTCAGGAGAAGGGACAGCATTGCCTGGAGCGACCTCACCACCGTTGCCGGACATGTGGTCTTTGCCATATTGTCCGCGTTCGAGTTGTGGTTCTGGTCCAGGCGCACCGACCTGGTGTCGGACAAGATGGCGCTCAGTTTCATTTCGTCGGCATGGGGTTTGCAGGCGTTTTCACTCATCGCCATTGGCATGATTCTGCGGAGCCGTACCCAGCGGCTTCTTGGACTGGCCTTCTTCGCGCTAACCATCGGAAAGGTGTGGCTTGTTGATCTTTCCTCGGTGGAGCCCCTCTATCGCATCCTGTCGTTTATTGGCGTGGGTCTGTTGCTTCTGCCCGCATCGGTCCTTTACCAGCGCTTCAGCGACAAGCTGCTCGGGGAAAGTTCGAAGAAAGAAGACGGGGCTCCCCAGGAGGCGGCCCCTGCGGCGAATAGCGGCGAGTCGGACCAAGGCAGCGGACCAACCGCCGGATAAGAGCAGGCGAAAGGGCGGTCTATTATCGGCCGCGCCTGGAAGAACGCCAGCCGGTGAGGTGACCAGGAAGAGGCTTCATGGTGTCTGTATGTCTTGTTTGTCCCACAGGCTCCTTTCCGGAAGCGACCGCACCGGCCGCCGGGCGTCTCCCCTCGGCGAGGCGAGCTCATCCCCCGCGCTTCGGGAGAGGCATGCCTGCGCAGCGGCTCCGGCGGGCATGTGAGGTGCTCGCGCCCATGATGCCGTCCCGGCTTTATGCTCGCTCTTCTTACCCTTCGTACCTGTAACCCGCGCCGTGTACGGTTCGGATCAGCCGGGGGTGTTTCGGGTCGGCTTCCAGGCGCTTTCGAAGCTGCGAGATGTGCTGGTCGAGGGTACGGCTGTTGGGCACGAAATCGAGTCCCCAACAGGCGTCGAAGAAGGCGTCGCGTGAAACCACTTCGCCTTTGTGTTCCTGCAGCAGTCTCAGAATCGCGACGTCGCGCAGGCTCAGGTCGATTGCCTCGCCGCCGCGCCGCGCCCGCAATTCGGCAGGGTACACGGTCACGTCGCCAAACAAGAACGGACTTTCGGAGCCGTCAGCGGGCCCTCGGGCCATGCAACGTCTTGTGACGGCGCGAATGCGGGCGACCACCTCTCGCACGCCAAAGGGCTTCATGATGAAGTCGTCGGCGCCCAGCTCGAGGCCCAGGACCCGATCGATCTC